>BNJU01000587.1_pt1 | contig 225875 bp, 291 predicted proteins | sample 8539281 | NCBI WGS metagenome assembly BNJU01 (sample SAMD00202456, study PRJDB9452) | human saliva metagenome | isolation source: human saliva | place: Japan | reverse complement strand
GCACTCTAAAATTAGGGTGTTTTATTTTTTCTTTAAAAAAGTTATTTTGAAAGTGCTAAATTTATTGACAAAAAGTGATAAAAAATGATAAAATAATTTTATATATAGGTTTCGGAGTTAATCGCTTGAAAATATTTTTTTTAAGAGGAAAGTCCGGACTTCACAGGGGAAGGAGACAGTTAATGGCTGTTGAGAGAAATCTTAAGGAAAGTGCCACAGAAAAATAGACCGCCTGTTTAGGTAAGGGTGAAAAAGGTAGTGTAAGAGACTACCGGTAATTTAAGCAATTAAATTAGCCTGGTAAACCCCTCCTGAAGCAAGAATAAGTAGGAAAGTGATAAAAGGTTCCCCGCCTTTACTTTGAAGGGTAATTCGCTAAAGTTAATAAGTGATTGTTAATTTAGATAAATGATTGACTAATACAGAATCCGGCTTATACCGAGACCTAATTTTTGAAATAGTTTATAAAAAAATAGCTACTCAAAGGAAATATAGTGAAAAAAAGTGACTATATCTTTGGGTTATTTTTTTAGTTTTTTTACAGGAAATAAATTTTTAGAAAAAAATAGGCGGATGATTATGGAAAAAAAGAAAATGTAGTAAAAAAAGTAAAAAAATTGTAAAAAGTGAATATGCGAATGAAAAAAATTGCTTGAAAAATTTTTTTATAATTATTTGAGAGAAAGTAAAATAGAAGAAGTTGAAGATGTGAAAAATGCAGATTTGATAATTTCGCTAGGTGGAGACGGGACAATGTTGAAAGCCTCAAAAGAAGCTATTGTGTCTGATACTCCAATTCTTGCAATTAATCTTGGTTCGCTTGGATATTTAGTCGAAATAAATCCAGAAAATGCGGTTGAAATGTTAAAAAATTATCAAAAAAATGAGAATTATAAGATAGAAAATCGTTCACTTTTGGAGGTAAAATACAAGGGAAATACATTTTATGCGTTAAATGAGCTTGTTATAACAAAAGGTGGACATGAAGCGCACTTGATTCAAGTGGAAGTTTTCTCAGATGGAGTTTTTGTTAATAAATATCGTGCAGACGGAATTATTGTTGCAACACCAACTGGTTCAACTGCTTATTCTCTGTCAGCTGGTGGCTCAATTGTCCATCCAAATTTAAATGCTTTGACAATAACGCCACTTTCTCCACAAAGTTTGACTGCTAGACCTATTATTATAAATGGTTGCGAAACATTGAGCTTTAAGACATTTTCCAGAGAAGCAGAGGTTCATTTGAATATAGACGGAAATTTGTGGTTTGGAATTAAGCCAGAAGATGAACTTTTGGCAACTTTATCGAATAAGAAAATAAAGATTATTAAACCTTTGAATAGCGATTATTTTAGTATTTTAAGGGAAAAATTGAAATGGGGAGATTTTGTTTTATAAAATTATCGAATGAAAGGAAAAGGATGTTAAGAGAGTTAAGATTGAATAATTTGGCAATAATAAAAAATTTGGATTTAGAATTTAGTAGAAATTTTGTTGCGCTGACTGGAGAAACTGGAGCTGGAAAATCTATTATTTTGGATGGAATATCGCTTTTAATCGGTGAGAGAAGTCATTTGGAAATGATTAGAAATGGGGAAAATAGTCTTTTTGCCGAAGGAATTTTTGAAATTACTGAAAAACAAAAAAAAAGATTGAATGAACTTGGCTTTGAAATAAATGATGATGAAATTATCGTGACTAGAACTTTTGACAAAAATTCAAAATCTAAAATTACAGTGAACGGGACACGATTTACATTGTCGAAATTGAAGGAAATGATGGCAAACATAATAGACTTGGTCGGACAGCATGAACATCAGTCACTTTTGAATAGCGAGTTTCATTTAAACTTACTGGACAGGTTTTTGGACATTGAAGGAAAAAATTTGTTAAAAGAAGTTAAGAAAAGTGTGGAAGAAATAAAAAAAATAAACTTAAAAATTGAAGAAATTGAAGAGCAAAGGACAAAACTTTTGGAAAAAAAGATGTTTTAGAATTTCAGTTTAACGAAATAAATGATTTAGATTTAAAAAAATAAATGAAGATAACGAATTGGAAGAAGAATATAAAATTTTGTTTAATTCGGAAAAAAATTAGTGAAAAAGCTGGAAGAGTCTTCACAGTGGTTAAAAAGAAGGAGATTTTTTTCAATTTTGTCGGCTCTTGGGAAAGTGAAAAAAATTTGGAGCAATTGTCAGATTTGTCAGAAATTTATGGAGAACTTTCAGAAAAAGTGGAATCCATCGTCTATGAAGTAGAAGAAGTTTCATATTCAATTGAAAAACTTTATTGGAGATGTGGAAGAAGTTAATGACACGAAACTTGAAAAAAAGTTGTAAAAAAAGAATTGACAAAATTAATAAATTAAAAATTAAAATATGGAGCAACGATTGAAGAAATTTTTGGAATATAAAGATAAAAATTTTAAAAGATTTAAATTTTATAAATTTTTGAAAATGATGAGCTTGAAAAATTTAAAAAAAGTGAAAAGAAAGAACTTATAAAAAAATACTTTGAAGATGGCGAAAAAAATTGAGCAAAATGCGAGAAAATATAGCTGGTGCGCTTCAAAATACGATTGATATTCAACTTTGTGATTTAAATATGGAAAGTGCTAAATTTCAAGTGTCAATTCAAAAAAATGATGAAATTACACCAAACGGAATAAATAAAGTTGAATTTTTGATTAAGACAAATGTCGGTGAAAATTTTAAGCCACTTGTAAAAATTGCGTCTGGTGGGGAAGTTTCTCGGATAATGTTGGCTCTAAAAACGGTATTTTCAGAAGTTGATAATATTTCGGTACTTATTTTTGATGAGATTGATACAGGAATTTCTGGTGAAACAGTGAGAAAAGTGGCACAAAAATTAAAAGAACTTTCAAAAAATACGCAAATTATCTGTGTCACACATTCCCCACAAATTGCTGGGTCTGCAAATCAGCAGTTTTTGATAAAAAAAGAAATTGAAAATAATTTTACTGAAACTAAAGTGCGAGAACTTGATGAAAACGAGAGAATTCGTGAAATAGCAAGAATAATTTCGGGAGATAATATAACGCAAGTTTCGATTAATCATGCAAAAGAAATAATGGAAATACAATAAAAAAATAAAAAAAGACGGATATTTAAAAATGGAAAAAGATTTAAAAAAAGAAACAAAATTTGAAAAATAAAGAAAAAAATTAAAGCTAAAAAAAGAATGACATTTTGATAAAAGAATTTTTAAATTTTTGGAATTTGAAAAAAAGGCGATTCTGAACGAACATTAGTTGGATATAAAAGGGATTTGAGTCAATTTCTTGATTTTTTTCAAAAGATTTTTGACAAAATTTTGGAAGAAGATGTGATTAAATTTGTTGAAAGAATTTCAGAAAAAAATTAAAAAAAGTTCAGTTTTGAGAAAAAGTGTCAGTTGTAAAATCATTTTATAAATTTTTGCTACTTAAATAATTTTTGTCACAAGTGACCCAACTTGTACAATTAAAAAAATTTGAAAAAAATTGGATTATTTAAACACTAAAAAAATAAAAAAACGAAAAAAAGATAAAAATTTTTTTACAAACGAAAAAAATCTAAATTAAAAAAATTTATGACGACATAAAATTGGGAGATGATTAAAAGATGAACACAAAAAAAGAAATAAATAAAAAAATAGAAATGAAAAAAAGCTAGGATTTTAATGATGTCAATTATCGCATATTTTGCAGTTTTTTTGTACTAAAAAAATTGATATTGTATCAAATTATATGGGAATTGTACTTATGATTTTTATTATATGTATATGCAAATTACAATCTTATAAATATTTTTTTTATAAGCAAAAGAACGACATTTAAAATATATTTTTTTCTGTTTTTAGAAGTAATTTACTTTTTACAGGAACATTTTCATTGTCAAGTATAGCGATATATCTAATTTTACTATGGATTTTTAGACTATTCCATTATAAAAAGATGAAGGGCGTGAAGAAACTCCTAGAATAAATAGATTTTTTTCAAATTTATATAGTGTTTAAAGTAGTTTTTATACTTACAATGATATTTTTTTTATAACAAAATAAAAAAATTTTGACTTTGACAAAAAAACGATTACTATTGTAAACTATTAACATAGGTTACAAATGTAGTCGTTTTATTTTTTATTTTATATTTAAAAAAGGTGGGATTCTTATGGAAGAAAAGTATCATATAACTGACTCAGAGTGGGAAATAATGAGAGTTGTATGGGCAAATAATGAAGTTACGAGCAACTTTGTTTTTGAAGTGCTGGGAGAAAAGATGAACTGGAAGCGGACGACGGTTAAAACACTGCTTAATAGACTTTTGGAGCGAAAAATTTTGAAGAAGCGGGAAATTGGAAATAAATATCTTTATTCCACGGAATACACAGAAGAGGAAGTAGCTAAAATTTATATTTTAGGAACTTTTAAAAAGATTTGCAATACAAAAGTTGGAAAAATGATAGCTTGTGTGATTGAAAATAGTGAGCTAAGTTTTGACGATTTAGAAATTATTTTAAAAGCGGTGGAAGTAAAAAAAGAAAGTGCAGTTTCAAAAGTTTTGTGCAAATGTTTGAAGGGACAGTGTAATTGTGAAAAAAATGGGCATTTGCATATTTAGAAAATTTTTAAAATAAAGGAGATAAAAACAGTTTTTAAAATGTATTGATAAATATTTAAAAGTATGTTATCATATTGATATGAATAAAATATATAAGCCAAATGAATTTGGCAAAATGATAGGAAGAACTGTAAATACATTGCAAAGATGGGATAGAGAAGGCATATTAAAAGCACGGAGAACCCCAACAAATAGAAGATATTATACAGAAGAAGATTATTATAATATTATGGGTATTCAGCAAGAAAAATACTGAAAAATCAAGTAAACGATGTAGTTATATATGCTCGTGTTTCTAACCAAAATCAAAAAGATGATCTAAAAAAATCAAGTGGAATTTCTGAAAACATATGCTAACGCTAAAAGGTTATATTGTTTCAAACATTATAACAGATATTGGAAGTGGATTAAATTATAATAGAAAAGGATTCAATTCAATTTTGTATTCTGAGAAAAAAACAAAAAAATATTAATTTCTTATAAAGATAGATTTGTTAGATTTGGTTATGAATGGTTTGATAATTTCCTCAAATTAAAAAGGAAGTGAAATTATTGTAGTAAATAATCAAACTTTATCTCCCCAGCAAGAACTTGTAGAAGACTTAATTTCAATTATTCAAATCTTTTCTTGTAGAATAGATGGACTTAAAAAAATATAAAAAAAGATAAAAAAATGATGAAGAATTATAAAGGAATAAAAAAATTGAAATTAAACCTACAGCTGAACAGATTGAAAAAAATTAACAGAACTATTGGGACAGGAAGATTTTTTTATAATTTTTACATAGCATATAACAAAAGAAATTTACGAAAAAAGAAAAAAAGATTTGTTACAGGATTTGAATTTTCAAAAATATAAATAATATTTTTTTATAAAAGAAAAACTCGATAAATCTTGGATAAAAAGATGTTTCATCAAAATCTAATAAACAAGCTATAATGAATAGTGAAAAAAAGCATTTAAAAAGATTTTTTTAACAAAAATATCGAGCTTTCCCAAATTTAAAAAAAGAAAAAGTCATAATAATCAAAAAAATGCTATTTTTTTAAAAAAATAATAAAACTGATTTTTGAATTTTATAGGCACAAAATAAAAAAATTCCTACTTTAAAATTTGTAAGATTAAAAGAGTATGGATATATTCCTAAAAATGCAAATATAAAAAAAGTGCTACAATTTCAAAAGAAGGAAATCGTTACTTTTTGTCGCTTATTTTAGAAATGAAAAAAAGAAATTGAAAAATTTAATTTCAAAAAAAATTGGAATCTAAAGAAGGAATAGGAATTGATTTAGGAATAAAAAGATTTTGCAACTTGTTCTGATGGACAAATTTTTAAGAATATTAATAAAAACTTTGAAAGTTAGAAAAAAATTGAAAAAAAGATAAAAAGAGAGCAAAGAAAAAAATCAAGGAAATATTTGTCTTGCAAAAAAATGGAAAAAAATCTTTATGAATGTAAAAAAATTTTTCAAAAAAACAAAAAAATTAGTGATAGCTAAATTGTTTTTTTAGATTAAATTGTATTAGAAATGATTATATTAACAAAGTTATTAATATGTTGACAAAAAAACCAAGTTAAAATATATAACAATAGAAGATTTGAAAGTTTCTAATATGATAAAAAAACAAACATTTATCAAAAAGCAATTTCACAACAAAAATTTTATGAATTTAGAACAAAAACTTTTGAATAAATGCAAAGAAAAACAATATTGAATTAAGAATTGTAAGCACATTTTTATCCAAGTTCTAAATTATGTAGTAATTGTGGACATAAGAAGCAAGATTTGAAATTAAAAGATAGAATTTATAAATGTAGCTGTTGTGGAATTGAAATGGATAGAGATTTTAACGCTAGTCTTAATCTAAAAAATGCTGAAAATTATAAGATTTTAGCATAATAAATAATATATTCTAAATAAAAAAAGAAGGAGAATGCTACAATTTAGTGAAACAGAATATATTATATGTACCGATGGCTAGTCGGGAATTTACGGCTGTGGAGAGCAAAAACAAATACGAGTAGATATTTTTTATCAAAAGTATGTTCGTTGAAGCAGCAACATTCTAGTGTGTTAAATATAATTTAACACATTTTTAGTAGCAGATGGAAAAATGGAAAATTCAGAAAAAACAAAAAAAGTTTACACAGTCACTGGAATGAATTGTGCGGCGTGTGCTTTGACAGTTGAAAAAGCGGTAAATAAATGCGATGGAATTGATGCAACTGTAAATTTGGCAACTGAAAAAATGACTGTGAACTTTGATGAAAATAAATATAATTTTGCAAAAATTAGAGAAATAGTTGAAAAGAGCGGATATGGACTTATTGAAAATCTCTCTGAAGAAGAAAAAGTTAAGATGTATCAGGATAAAATAAAAGAAATGAAAAATAAATTGATTCTTGCAATTATTTTTTCTGTACCGCTACTTTATATTTCGATGGGACATCATATGATGGGAGCACCAGTTCCAAGATTTTTAAATCACAAGGAACATCCACTAAATTTTGCATTGGCACAATTGGTATTTGTTATACCGATTATATATGCAGGAAGAGATTTTTTCACACACGGAATAAAAAATATTTTTAGAAAATCTCCAAATATGGATTCGCTTATTGCAATGGGTTCAGGAGCAGCTTTGGTTTATAGTTTAATTTCGACGGCTGCAGCAATATTAGATCCCAAAAATGCACATCATTACGCAATGGACTTGCACTATGAGTCAGCTGGGATTATAATAACTTTAATTTCACTAGGAAAATTATTGGAAGCTAGAACGAAAGGTCAAACTTCGTCAGCAATAAAAAAACTGATTGGATTGCAGCCAAAAAAAGCAAAAATCATTGAAAATGGTGTGGAAAAAGAAGTTATGATAGAAAATTTGAGTGTTGGAAATATTGTTGTTGTAAAACCGGGAGAAAAAATAGCGGTTGATGGAATTATAATAGAAGGAACTACATCGGTTGATGAATCAATGTTGACTGGAGAAAGTTTGCCAGTTACAAAAAATGTGGGAGATAAAGTTGTTGGCGGAAGTATAAATAAAAATGGAAGCATTAAATTTGAAGCGACAGAAATTGGGAAAAATACAATGTTGTCACAAATAATAAAATTAGTGGAAGAAGCTCAAGGATCAAAAGCACCGATTTCACGAATGGCTGATACTGTTGCTGGATATTTTGTTCCGATAGTTATAGGAATTGCGGTAGTTACTGGACTTGCGTGGTACATTTTTGATGCGGGATTAGTTACATCACTTTCGTTTTTTATTTCAGTTTTAGTAATTGCCTGTCCGTGTGCATTGGGACTTGCTACACCTACATCTATAATGGTTGGAACTGGAAAAGGAGCTGAAAACGGGATACTTATTAAAAGTGGAGAAGCTTTGGAAACAACTCATAAAATAAAAACGGTCGTATTTGATAAAACTGGAACAATTACTGAAGGAAAACCTGTTTTGACGGATTTTGTAACTTTTGGTAAAAATTATTCGGAAAAAGAGCTACAAAAAATTGCGGCTAGTGTGGAAAGAAAATCGGAACATCCGTTGGCACAAGCTGTGGTAAATGGAATTTTAGAAAAAAATGAGTTTTTGGAAAATGAATTTTTTGATTGTGAAAGTTTTCGTGCGATGCCGGGATATGGGATTAGAGTGAAAGTGAAAATTGATGGAGAAGTTAAAGAAGTGCAAATTGGGAATAAAAAATTGATGGATAACAGAAAAATTGATACAGAAATTGCACAGAAAGATTACAATGAGTTTTCTGGCGAAGGAAAGACGCCGATGTATATGTCGATTGAAAAAGAACTTGTGGCGCTTGTGGCAGTTGCCGATGTGATTAAAAAAACAAGTGCTAATGCAATTCGTGAACTTCATAAAATGGGAATAAAGACAATAATGCTCACAGGAGACAATGAAAAAACAGCAAAATTTATTGCGAAACAAGCTGGGATAGACGAAGTGATTTCAGATGTGCTGCCACACCAAAAGGCTTCTAAAATTAAAGAATTACAGGAAAATGGTGAGTTTGTAGCAATGGTGGGAGATGGAATAAATGATTCTCCGGCACTGGCTCAAGCAAATGTTGGAATTGCGATTGGAAGTGGAACGGATGTTGCGATAGAATCGGCGGATATTGTGCTTATTAAAAATGATTTAAAAGATGTGGCAAGAGCTATGAAATTAAGTAAAGCTACGATTATAAATATAAAGCAAAATTTATTCTGGGCCTTTTTTTACAATGTGATTGGAATCCCAATTGCGACAGGAATTTTTTACGCTTTATTTAATGGACCTAAATTAGATCCAATGATTGCAGCTTTTGCAATGTCATTTAGTTCGGTTTCAGTTTTGGCAAATGCATTGAGATTGAAATTTTTAAAATTATAAATAATCATAGTTAATCAAAAAATTAGTAATTAACAAGAGGTTAAGACCTCTTGTTATTTTTTTGATAAGAATAAAAAAATTTTTTTATTAAAATAAATAAAAAAATTATCTTTACTTTATCTAGATAATTGTTGGATTATTGTTTGTTTTTTTCTTTATTAAATAAAAATTGAAGATAACTAAAAAGTTTTTAAAAAAATTTAAGAAGTTTCTTGTTTTTCTCCAATTCTTAGGTTATAATACTAATAAAAAAATAAAAACAAATAAAATTGAAAAAAACTGAAAAAAATCTATTATCCGCTCGCTCATTTAAAACTATTCTTGATAATTTTTATGGATTTTTTAATTTTTAAGAAAAGAGAGGTAAGAATTATGACAAATGATTTGAGAATTATGAAAAAAGAATTAAAATCGTTTGCAAAAAGAGTTAAAGATTTTAAATATACCGATTCAGCATGTATCACTTTCCTGCTTACTGGGCTAATAATGCTTAGCGGTATTTCATTTAATCTTTACTCAGATGAAATCAAGACACAACAGGAAGCGATAAACACATCAATATTCAAGCTGCAAAAGGACTTTAGGCATGCAAGGCAGGAAAACAATAAACTTTTGAGAAATACGAATTTAGAATTGATTCAGTTAATGGAACAGGGGGATCATGTAGTAAAATCACCTTGGGGCAGTTTTCAGTTCGGCTCAAACTACGTGTATAACGACTGGAAAGGGACTTATAAAGGTCGTGGAGATAAAAGGGAAGCAGTGAAGTATGCCAGGGAAAATGACAAGTTCAGGACTTATGCAGGAGCAAAGCAGGGGACTACTGAGTTGAAAAGGGTTATTGAACCAATTTCAGCGGTACCTGTGGATGCTGCGGTTAGACCTAAAGATATTTATAAAACTGCTTTGAGTATTAATTTACCGAAGATTGGAGCACCACAAAAATCGGATTTGAATGTTCATGTGGAAGATCCTTTGGAAATACCGAGAGTTAATATAAAAGATCCAAATAGAATTATAAATGTAATTTCACCTAATGCTCGTCCATTTTCTGCGTTTAGTTGGGGATGGAGAGATGTAATTAGAGGTACTTATATACATCAATCAAGTTACGGTACTATACCAAATGCTCATGACAGTACATTTGATGATGCAATTACTGAAAATATTAATATAAATGGTGGTACTTATTGGACAGGAGTTGATCCAGACACAAAACAGGCTGCTAATATTACTAAATGGTCAAATGCTACGCAATTTACTGCTTCTCCTCTTCCAACAATTCCTTCTAATTTTCCTACTAGTGGATTAATACCATACTTTCCTGATTTTTATAATAGTGATTTTCAAAATAGTAATGGGTTAATTAACAGTCGTCATGCCGCTATAGCAACTAATTATGGTGGACGTTGGACCAATGAAAGACCTGGTGGAGGAACTCCAGGAAATGTATTTTATAATTCGATATATCATATAAAAGGAGATTCTAGTAAAGGTTCTGAAGCATTTCATGTAGTAGGAGATGTTCATTTTTCCAATGTAGAAGTTTATTTATATGGTTATGCTGCTTTTATTAATGCTGAATCTTTTCGTGGTGGAATAACAACGATGGATGATGTTAGAATTAAGTTGTTAGAAGATAATAATACAGTATTTAATATACAAGGACCTGGTTATCAAAATGATATTCAAGATGGGTATGAAGGTAAAAAATATGCTACTAAATTTTTTGGAAATGCAGATATTACAGTTGATAGTAGAGGAAATACAATTTATGCTGTCAATAATTATAGTACAGGAACAGAAATTTCAAATACAGGTGAGCTAGTATTTAATGGAGCTTCAAATATTGGATTTTCGTTTTTAACATATGTTCCAGATAAATCAAAATTTATTAATACTATTGTTCCGAATTGGAGTACTACTCCTGGAATAACAGGTGAAAAAGGTGGTATTGATGCTTATAAACCTTGGGTAAGAACATCAGTAGATAATCCAATAAAAATGTATGGTGATGAAAATGTGGGTATATTCTTTAGTAAGAGAGCTTATAATGGGAATGGGAATGTAAATGTAGGTTTACACCAAGGAACTTTTGAATTATATATGACTATAGGTGATCAATTAAATTCATCAAGAGATTCTGAACAATTACCTGCTGGTCAGTTAAAAAAAGATGGTTATACATCGACAACTGTAGATGGGAATGTTGGAGTTTTTGCTAAATCGGGTCAAAGAAAAGGAATAGAAATAGTAGGAACTGCTACTGAAAATATTATTCCTACAAATCCTGTAATATGGGACTATACATTGAATAGGTTAGTTTCTATGGCTATGAGTTCTGGATTGACAACTCAAGCTATCTATTCATTTGATGCTATTCATGATTTAGAAATGGAAAAATTTAATATAACATTTGGAAAATATGCTAAAAATGGATTTATGTTTTTAGCTGATAATGGAACAGTTATTGATATTAAAAATGGTAGTCAAACTGATTTTTCTGATGGGGTGAATGGGGCAACAACCAATCAAGATAATACAGGAACAGGAACAATAGTGGGTTATGCAAATGGTCTTTGGAAAACAGCCGATACTCTATTGAAGAGTGATTCGGTCTATTCACTAGAAGGATTGCCAACAGAAATTAAAGTTGCTCAAAATTTAACAATGGTAAGTGATAAAGGTATTGCATACTATGCTGATAATGGTGGATTAATAAATGTAAATAGTGCGACTACAACAGCGAAAGGTTATGGTTCTGTAATTGGATATGCAAGTGGTACAGGTACATCAGGAACTAATACTGTAAAAAGTACTGTTAATTTTTCAGGAGCGATTACTGCAGACGATAGTATTTCAAGTCCATTGGCTACAAAAATTACTGAAAAATATACTAATATTGGTGCTTATGCAAAAAATGGTGGTGTTGTTAAAGTAACTGGAAAAGCAACCATAAACGGTATTGGTGGATTTGCAGATAACGGAGAAGTTAATTTATTAAATACAGATAATACAATAAAAACTGTGAAAAATGCTGGATTAGTAGCTAAAAATGGCGGAAAAGTAAATTTCAATGGTGGAACTATTACGATAGACAATGATGCTTCGGTAACAGGTATGACAAATACTAATGCTACGCCATTCTACGCAAAGGCTTCAGGAGGTACATCAGGAACTATAGTTTTCCAAAATAATCCACTAAAATCAAATAAATATGATACAACAATAATCAAAATGTTCGATGGAGTGGTAATAGCTGATGATCCTAGCACTTATTCGAAAACAATCGATGGAACAAGTAGATATCAAGGATTAGAAAATGTAACAGTAGAAGTAAATAGCAATGATGTAATTATGGGAGTTTATGACGATAATGGAAAAGCTGCTCGTACTTGGTATAATAGCGCTGATACAGGAACATCAACATTTACTGACGGATTAGAAGGAGCAAACCAATTTGGTAAGATAACATATGCAAATGGTGCAACATTCTATACAGTAGTATTAAAAAATGGTAAATTAGATGTGCAGGCACCAACAGTATCATTAGACAACATAGGTGATAAATACAACGGAATAAAAATGGCAAATGAGCTTGTAACGATAAGTAATGCAACAACAGTATCAGGAAATATAGCCGGAACAAACCTTAAAGGACAAGGATTATCTATGGGAAATATTTCCAAAGCCACACAAGTAGCGGCTGGGATAACACCAACTAACACAACTTCAGGATTCATCAACAAAGGAACGATAAATGTAACAGGTGGTACAACAGCAGCAGGAATAGCTGGAATAAATGTAAGCTATGGAACAATTAATAATGACAAAACTGGAAAAGTAACGGTAGACAATGGTGCAGGACTTTATGCAACAAATGGAAGTAAAATTGTAAATGATGGTACAGTAACTGTAAGCGGAAAAGGAGTAGGAATAGCAGGACTTGGAACAGGACAGACAAAACAAGATTACGGTACTGATGTTGCAGATGGAACTGCTGTGGAAATAGTAAATAACGGTACATTAAATGTAGCAGGAGATGAAGCAATTGGCATTTATGCAGAAAATAATACTGGAACAGCGAGAGCAAATGTAAAAATAGATAACACTTCTCCAATTACAGTTGGAACAAAAGGAGTGGGAATTGCATTGGTGTCAACAGCGCCAACAACTGTTTCTTATGGTGCAGAACAAGGTGGTACGATTACATTGACACCTTCAAGAGCAACTGACATTACAACAGGAGTTCAAGGAACAGGAATTTATGCAGAAGATTCCGATGTTAATTTAGGCAGTGGAGATTATGTAATTGAAACTAAAGAAAAAGGAGTAGGAATTTTCGCATCAGGCAACATAAAAGTAAACGGAACACTTGAGTACAAATACAACGGAAGTTCAACAGGAACAGGAATGGGAGTTGTCTACGACCAAGACAAAGCTCCTACTTTAACAAACTACGCCAATGTAAAACTTATAAATTCTACAAATACAACAGGTGGAATGGTAGGACTTTACACAACAGCGGCAGCGGGTAACAAGTTTGTAAATAATGGAAATGTAGAAGGAAAATCAACAGCGCTTGAATTTGGAATAGTTACAAATGGAGCAGATGTGGAAAATACTGGAAAAATAACATTGGGAGATGCCACAAAACAGGCGGAAGCAAATGTTGGTATTTATGCGAAAGCTAAAAATAAGATAACTAATGGCGGAACAATTACAGTTGGAAACAATGCAATTGGAATTTATGGATACAATGTTGATAACAATGGCACAATTAAAGCGGGAGATGATGGAGTAGCCATTTACACTCAAGATGAAGGAACTATAAATTTAAACGGTGGTTCTACAGTTAAAGTAGGCGAAAATCAAGCAGTAGGTGTCTATGCAGTTGGAACTAACCAAAATCTTAATGCAAATGCAGGCTCTACATTTAACATAGGAAATGATTCATTCGGATTTGTAGATGCAGGAAAAGGAAACATAATAACATCATATGCAAATCCAGTAACTCTTGGAAGCGATGCGATTTATGCTTACCAAAATGACAATACAGGAAAAATAATAAACTACACTCCATTGACATCAGCAGGAGATAGAAACTACGGAATTTATGGAAATGGTGCTACTGAAAATTATGGAACAATAGACTTCTCAAATGGAAATGGTAATGTAGGAATTTATTCAACAAACGGCGGAGTAGCGACAAACTTTGGAATAATTAAGGTTGGACCTTCAAACACAAGTGCAAAAGAATACGGTGTAGGTATGGCAACGGGATACTACGATGAAACAACAAATAAAATTTCAAATGAAGGAACAATCATAAACAGAGGAACAATAGAAGTAAGCAAATCCAACACAATGGGAATGTATGCAGTTGGAGCTAACTCGAAGGCGATAAACTATGGAACTATAAACCTATCAGGAAGAGATACAATCGGAATGTACCTTGACAGAGGTGCACATGGTGAAAACTGGGGAACAATTCAAACGACAGTATCAGGACTTAGAGGAGTAAAAGGAATTTATCTTTCAAATGGAAGCTACATCAAGAACTATGGAACAATAAATATAGCAGCTTCAGATATTAAGAGTGCAGGAATCTGGTCAGATATGCAATCACAGGAAAATGCAAAAGAAAATGCAAGTGATAAAAATCCGATAACAGGAGTAAATCAGACAGGAACATCAACACCACTAATGAAAGTAGTTACAGCGGATGACATGAAAGAAATGGGAGGAGTGACAATAAAAGTTCCACCTAGAATGACACCTGTAACAGTGACAGATGCACAAGGAAATGTGATACCGATAGTAAAAGTTGATACAAATGTTTCAACACCAAATCCAGTGTCAGTAAGAGTGACATCGCCATCAGGAATAACAATATTGGATTTGGCAGTAAACAACATGCAAAAATTTCCATTAGCTTCAGAAGCAACAAGTCTTGGAATGTATGTGGATACTTCAGGAGTAAACTATACAAATCCGATACAAGGACTTAATAATTTAGTAGGACTTGAAGATATAAGTTTGTATTTTGGATCGGAAGCCTCGAGATATACAACATCTAAAGTGATAGAAATAGGAGATAATATTTTAAAACCTTACAATGCTGCACTAAGAGGATTTGTTACGGCAGGAACAACATTGTATGTAACTTCACCGAGTCTTACTTGGATGACACAACCAACGAAAGACCTATCAACAGGACTTTTGGATAAAGTATACTTAGTAAAAGTTCCGTATACGGCGTTTGTAAAAGATGGAGATGACCAGACATATAACTTCCTTGTAGGACTTGAAAAGAGATATGGAGTCGAAGGATTGGGGAACTCAAGAAAAAAATTGATATTTGACAAGATAAGTAGTTTAACTGGCGGAGAAGGACACATACTGGCTCAAGCATTTGATGAAATGAAAGGTCACCAGTATTCAAATATTCAGCAGAGAACAAAGGAAACAGGAGATATTTTAAGCAGCGAATTCAGTTATTTACAAAATGAATGGAAAAATCCTACAAAGAATAATAGCAAGATAAAAGCATTTGGTCGAAGAGGAGAATACAAGACAGATACGGCAGGAGTAGTTGACTATACAAATAATGCCTACGGAGTGGCTTATGTGCATGAAAAAGAAGAAGTGATGCTTGGAAATAAATCGGGATGGTATGCAGGAGCAGTTACAAATAGATATGAATTTAGAGATTTAGGAAAAATCAAAAAGAAGATCAGACAATGATAAAAGCAGGAATCTTTAAGACAATATCGCCAGCAAGTGACCACAACGGTTCATTGACTTGGACAATTTCAGGGGAAGCGTTTGCAGGAATAAACCATATGAAACGAAGATACTGGATTGTAGACGATACATTTGAAGCAAAATCAAACTACGCAACATATGGAGCTGCATTAAGAAATGAACTTGGAAAAGACTTTAGAACAAGTGAGAGAACAAGCATAAGACCATATGGAGCACTAAATTTGGAATATGGAAGATACACAGGAATAAAGGAATATGGACCAGTGGCATTAGAAATAAAAGGAAATGATTACATTTCAGTACAGCCGGAAGCAGGAGTTTCATTCAACTACAGACAGCCTGTGGGAGCAAGAAGCAGCATAAATGCAAGTTTAACAGCTGCATATACAAATGAGCTTGGAGAAGTAAACGATGTTAAGAACAAGGTTAAATTGAGAGAAACGGATGGACCGTATTATGAATTACGAGGAGATAAGGAAAATCGTAAGGGAAGCGGAAAATTTGATTTGAATTTAGGATTTGAGAACACAAGATTTGGAGTGACAGTAAACGCAGGATACGATACGAAAGGAGAAAAATGTAAGAGGAGGTATCGGATTTAGAGTGATTTACTAATTTAGATAAAAAAAGTAGATTGAGTTCTATTTTTAGAAAAAAATAGCTAAATTGTTTGTCATAATATTTAACAAGAAAAATAACTCTTGTAGATTAAAAAAATTTATGGGAGTTATTTTTTTATTTAAAAAAATTAAAAAATCAAACTAATTTATTGAAAAAAATCTATATATAGTAAAAATCTTTAGTATAGGAGGAAAAAAATGAAAATTTCAGAGTTTATTAGTGAGAGTGCAATTGAGATCCTAAAGTGGAAGGCGCAAAATTTGGAAGAAGATATGATTTTTTTCGTGGAATACCGATGAAAAATGGGGTTGTTTGTGAAGTACAAAGCGTAGTTATGGGAGAGCTTGATTCTGTTGCGACTGTGTTAGGAAAAATGAAAAAAAATGAAGTTATAATAAGAATTTATCCGACAAATTTAGTGCCATCTGATGTCGATGTCAAAATTGCGCAAGTTTATGGGGAAGCTGGGGGAGCGTTTTATATTGTTAATGTTGATGTCAGTGAAATAAATGTGGTTGTTTCCCTGAAAAAATTTGAAAAAATAAATATAGATAGTTTTTTTGATAAAAAAGGTGTTATTGAAAAAAATGTTGCAAACTTTGAATTGCGGCATGAGCAATTTGAGATGGCTAAGTGTATTGAAAAAAGTATGAATGAAAATAGAAAGCTGATAGTCGAAGCGGGGACTGGAACTGGAAAGACGATTGCTTATTTATTGCCGACATTGATGTTTGCGATAGAAAATAATTTAAAAGTGATTGTTTCAACGAATACGATTAATTTACAGGAGCAGCTTTTGAATAAAGATATTCCGTTGATAAAAAAAATCTTGGGAGCAGATTTTACTTATCAAATTGTAAAAGGACGTGGAAATTATCTTTGTAAGAGAAAACTGTATAATATTGATATTTCTGAAATAGAAAATGAATCAGAAGAGATAAAAAACGAAAAGAAAATAATAAGAGACTTGATAGAATGGGATAAAAATATTGCAAAAAATGGAGATAAAGGTGAATTAAAATATGAAGTTTCAAGCAAAATTTGGGAAAAAGTGAACAGTGAAGCTGATATGTGTAAAGGTGCAAAATGTCCATATCATTCAAAATGTTATTTTTTTGCAGCTAGAAAAAATATTTCTAATGCGACACTTTTAATCGTAAATCATCATATGTTTTTTGCAGATCTTGCTATACGAAATCAGTCGGGATTTTATACGAACTATTCGATTTTACCAAATTACGATATAGTAGTTTTTGATGAAGCACATAATATCGAAGATACAGCTAGAAATTATTTCACGATAGAAACTTCAAAAATATCTTTTGGAAGACTTATAGGACAAATTTTTAACAGAAAGTCGACAGGAGTGAATAATGCTGGAGTAATTCCCAAATTGTCGGCATACTTAAATGAAAAACTTGGATTTTTAATGAATATGAAAAAAATCGACGAATTAAAAAGAAGATGTCATTTCAGAATTAAATAAATTTTTATGATAAAGGAATGGAAATTTTTAATGCTCTTACTGAGTTTTTTTGCAAGGAAAAGATAAAAAAATGATGTTAAAAGCTAAAATTGACAGAAAAAGTTTAATTTCTGATAAAAAAATTTTTAAGAAAAATAGTTAAAATGAATGTAAGTTTTAGAGAAAAAAATGGAAATTTGAGTTTAAAAATAAATAAATTTTTTTAAATGCTGTTAATAAATATAAATTGGAAGATAATGAAGGATATATATTTGAATTTACGAGATATTTTGAAAGATTGAAACAGTTTTTTTAAAAAAAGTTTGAATTTATTTTTGAAGGAGAGGAAGAAGGTTATGTCTATTGGACTGAAATTACAACAAAGCGTTCAAATATCAAATTGTATGCGACACCTTTTGACATATCGAAAGAATTAAATGAAAATTTGATTTCAAAACTTGATAGAATGATATTTACTTCGGCAACTCTTGCTGTTGACAATAAATTTGATTATTACAAAAAAAATATTGGACTAAACGGGCTGAATAATGAAAAAGATAAAAAAATCAATGAAAGGATAATAAAATCGCCATTTAATTATGAAAAACAAATGAAAGTTTTTATTCCTGAAGATGCGCTTGATCCATCAAACTTGGAGTTTATGCGAGATTTACACGATTTTATTGTAAAAAGCGTGAAAGCGACGAGAGGACATTGCTTTTTGCTGTTTACTTCTTACAGTGCTTTAAATTATTTATTCAATAGTTTAAAAAATTATTTTCCAAAAGAAGATTATACTTTGATTAAGCAAAATGATCATCCTAGACACGAGATGATAAAACTTTTTAAAACTTCTAAAAATCCAGTATTGTTTGGGACAGATAGTTTTTGGGAGGGAGTGGATGTGCAAGGAAATCAGCTAAAAATGGTAATGATAACTAAATTACCATTTAAAGTGCCAAGCGACCCAGTCACGGAAGCTATTATTGAAAATATTAAGAAAAATGGTCAAAATGCATTTATCGAATATCAAGTTCCACAAGCTGTCATAAAATTTAAGCAAGGAATTGGAAGACTTATAAGAAGTAAAACTGATACAGGAAATATAATAATTTTTAGATAATAGAGTTATAAAAAAAGATATGGAAGCTATTTTTTTTAAAAAAACTTTTGCCTAAAAAAATATTGTAATAGATAAAAGAAAAGAATTGATAAAAAAATAATTAAATAATTTAAGAAAGGAGAAAAAGAAAAAAATATGAAAATAAAAATTTTTGAGCCGAGAATTTGTATTTGAAATGAAAAAAATTGAAAAAGAAAAAAAGTTAAGAGAAGTCATTTTGAAAAAAAGATTTTTTTGGGACTTGTTTTTGCTTTTTTTCTGCTTTTGGTTTTTTTATAGAATATTCAAAGTTAAAAGTTGATTACAAAATTGGAAGCGTGGCATCTTCTGACATCATCGCACCAAAAAGATGTGATTTATTTGACGGATTTGGTCGATGATATTCTTCAAGATAGAATACTTCAGACGACAACACCCTGAATTTGACAGGATTTCGGGAATGAATAAGCAAACTTTGGTTAATATAAATAAATTTTTTTAGGGAAATTAATCTTCTGCAAAATGCTCCAGATGACGAAATACAGAGTTATGTTCACAGAAATAAATATAACTTTACTCCCGAAGATATTAGAAATTTAATAAAAAAATGAAAAATGTCGAATATACTGGAAATATTGCTGATTATCTCTCAAAAAATTTATAGTGCAGGAATATTAAAAAAAGAAGATTTGGAAAAAAATTGTGAGAAAAAAAGATCTAGAAATAGATTATTTAGATATGAAATTACTTGAAAAATTTTTGTGAAGCCAAATTTAAAAAAATTAATGATAAAGAAACTGAAAAAAAGTAGCAGACAGCATTGATTTTTTTGCGAAATAGAGAAATTAAAAATTTACAAAGGGGACATTATTTTTAAGAAAAAGGCGAAATTATTGATGCTAATACTTATTTGAAATTAAAAAAATTAAATCTTGTAAGAACGGAAGATAAAGTAAAAAAAGTGGTTGGATTAGTTTGTACATTTTTAATTGCAACAACTTTACTTTATTATGTTTTGAAAAAAATTCGAGAAAGGTTGTTGAGTCAAATGTGTATTTTGCAGTCTGTATAACGCTTATTATATTAAATTTAGTATATGTTTATTCATTTAATAAATTTCCGCTTATCGTGTATTTAATTCCATTTTCAACTTTTGCCAATTATAGCGACAATTTTAGGAGATAGGATGTTTGCAGCGATAATTACATTTATGGATATGATAATTTTGTCAAGAGAAGAATTTTTGGCTATTTATAATGATAGCGATGACTCTTGCGGCAATTTATAAAAGCGGACAAATTGGCAAATAGAAGCAATATAATAAAAAAATTAGTCTATTTTTAGGATTTTTCAGTCAATAATTACTTTTAGTTATGGAATGGTCAATCAGATGGAAATAACTCTTATAGGAGTTTTAATAATAGAATCTGTCGGTTCTGGTATTTTAACAGGAGTTTTGACTGTGGGACTTCTTCCATATTTTGAAAATACTTTTGATATTTTGACCGATATGAAATTGCTGGAATTAAGCGATTTTTCGCATACTTTGTTAAAACAGCTGCTCCTTAAAGCATCTGGGACATTTCATCACAGCATAATGGTCGGAGCTCTTGCAGAAAGTGCCGCAGAATCAATTGGTGCAAATGCGACATTTGCCAGAATAGCTTCGTATTATCACGACATCGGAAAGATGAAAAGACCAGAATTTTTTGTGGAAAATCAAGGTGGCGGAATAAATCCACACAATAAGATAAAACCGTCATTAAGTGCATTAATTTTAACTTCTCATACAAAAGACGGCTACATTATGGGAAAAGAAAACAAACTTCCAAAAGAGATATTAAATGTGATATTGGAACATCACGGAACGACTTTGACTCAATATTTTTATTATAAAGCGTTAGAAAATGGAGAAGATGTTGTTGAGAGCAACTTTAGATACAGCGGACCAAAGCCATCGACAAAAGAATCTGGAATCATACTTTTAGCAGATACTGTGGAAGCCGCAACTCGTACGCTTGAAAATAAAAGTAAAGAAAATATTGAGCGTTTTATCAGATATTTAGTAAAAACTAAAATTGAAGATAATCAGCTGTCAGACGCAAATCTTACATTGGGAGAAATTGAAAAAATAATTCAATCATTCGTTGTGACACTAAAAGGTGTGTATCACGAAAGAATTAAATATCCAAAAATGGATGAAAAAATCAAAAAGTAAAGTTAAAGAGAAAAAGATAAAGATAAAGATAAAGAAGAAGAAAAAAATAAAAAGAAAAAAAGAAAAAGATAGTGATAAAGATAAATAAAAAAATTAAAAATAAAAAAAGAAAAGAGAAAAAAATGTTAGATGTAGATATAAGTTATGATATACCAGAAATAGATGATTTTTTTGATGAAGAAAAAAATAAAAAGAATTTGTGAATTATATTTTTAAAAAGATGAAAAAAGAAGAATATGATAAAAAAACGAGTATTATTTGTCAATTCTAGTTACGACGAATGAAGAAATTCAAAAGATTAACCGTGAATACAGAAATAAAGATATGCCAACAGATGTGATTTCTTTTGCATACAATGAAACGGAGAATTTTGGAGAAATAAATATGCTTGGAGATATTGTAATTTCAATTGACAGAGTAAAAAGAACAGTCAAGCGAGTATGGACATTCTGACAAAAGAGAGTTTTTTTATGTGTTGTGTCACGGAATGCTTCATTTATTGGGTTATGATCATATTGATCCAGATGATAAAGTTGTTATGAGAAAAAGAGAAGAAGAAATTTTAGCTGCATTCAATTATGAAAGAGATTAAGATCTAAAAAATGGGAAGAAGGTGTAATTTTATGGCAGATGAGAGAGAAAACAAAAACAACAAAAGATGACGAAAAAGAAAAAAATTTAAATAAAGAAAAGTAAAAAAAGTAAAGAAAGTAAAGAAAAATAAAAAAGAAGAAAAATAGAGAAAATAAAGGGAATAGAGAAAATAGAGAGAATAAAGAAATAAAAAGAGAGAATAGAGAGAATAAAGAAAAAAATAGAAGAAGAAAAAGTAAAAGAAGAAAAAATAAAAAAAACAGAAAGAAAAAAAGGAATTTTTTCATTTTTTCATAAAAAAGATAGATACAACTGGGACATAAGAAAAGAGCGTGAACACGACAAACGCCTTGTTGAGAGCTTTTAATTATGCGATAGAAGGACTAACTTCTGCACTGCAAAATGAAAAGCATATGAAATTTCACATACTTTCTGCAATTTTAATAGTAATTCTTGCAATTTTGACAAATGCGAGTAAAGTTGAAATTTTGCTAGTTTCAATATCCGTTGCTTTTGTAATTATTACAGAACTTATAAATACTGCGGTTGAAGCACTTGTAGATTTGATTTCGCCAGAACGCCATCCACTTGCAAAATTAGCCAAAGATGTCGCAGCAGGAGCGGTTTTGGTCGCAGCAATAAATGCGATTTGTGTTGGATATTTACTATTTTATGACAAATTACTCGATATTTTTGATACTCAGAATAGGTTGCACATAATTGCTGGAAGAAAAGGAAATATTTCGATTTTAATTTTAATTTTGGTTTCGATTCTTGTGATAGTCATAAAGTCGTTTTATAACAAAGGGACTCCGCTTGAGGGTGGAATGCCAAGTGGACACAGTGCGATAGCTTTTGCAACTTTTGGAATTTTGATTTTTATGATAAGTGATGTGAGAGTTTTAATTTTGGTGCTATTTATGGCGGGACTTGTTGCTCAAAGTCGTGTAAAAGCTGGAATTCATAGCATAAAGGAAGTTATTGCAGGTGGAATATTAGGATTTTTGGTCGCATTTGCAATAATGTTTGTTATGATAAAATTTGGAATTTTATATAATTAAAGTTTTTTTAAAAATTATTTTTTTGTAAAGAAAAAAATACTTGACATAAATTGATTTTTTTGTATAATCTTTTTAGTAAATAAAAAATTTGGAGGAATATTAATGTTAAAAATTAAGATTAACTAGATTAGGAAGAAAAAAAGTACCTTTTTATAGAATAGCTGCAATGGAAAAATTTATCTAAAAGAGATGGAAAAAGCAGTTGCTTACTTAGGAACTTACAATCCACTTGCTGAAGATGACAAACAAGTTGTTTTAAAAAGAAGAAGAAATTTTAAAAATATTTAACAAATGGAGCTCAACCAACAGAAACAGTAAGAAGTATTTTAACTAAAGCAGGTGTGTGGGAAAAAATTCCAAGAAACTAAGAAAAAAATAGTAAAAGAGCGTAAAGCTCTTTTTTTGTATAAAGGAAAAAAATATGAAAAATAGAAAAAAATTTTTAGAAGAAATTTTTAGTTTAAGAAATAAAAAAATCGTAGAGAAAAATATTGACGATTTAAAAAGAATTTATAAACTTTTGGGAGAACCTTGCAAAGATAAAAAAATAATCCATATCGCTGGAACGAATGGAAAAAGGTTCAACGAGTGCTTTTTTTAGAAAATATATTTTTTTATTCGGGTCATGCTGTGGGAAAAATTTACTTCACCACATATTTTAAAAATATAACGAGAGAATTATTTCAAATAAAAAGATGATTTCTGATGAAAAAAATACAAGAATATTATGAAATTGTAAAAAAATTTTTAAATAATTTAGAATTAAAAAATCAATTTTTTTGAAATCACAACTTTTATTGCACTTTTTATTTTTTTTGAAGAAGAAAAATTTGGAATTTATAATTTTGGAAACTGGATTAGGTGGCAGACTTGATGCAACAAATGTTGTAAATTCAACAATTTGTGCCATAACAAATGTGAGTTTTGACCACATGGCAATTCTTGGGAATACGCTGAAGGAAATTGCTTTTGAAAAAGGCTGGGATTATAAAAAAATGGAGAGATTTGCATTTTTTTCACAAAAATTTATCTGAACTTGAGAACGAAATAAATAAAAAAACTAAAAAAATCTATTAATGTTTTGAAAAAAATATAAAAAAATATTGATATTGAACTTGATAAAAAAATTTTTATAACAACTGTAAAATTTGAAGATGATAAAAAAACTAAAAAAATTTGAATTGCCACTTTTTGGTAAATTTCAAGGAAATAATTTTTTTGCTCTCTTATGAAATTGCAAAACAGTTTGGAATTTCTGACGAAAAATATTCAAAATGGAATTAATCATTTAAAATTATTTGGAAGATTTGAAATTTTTTTCAAAAAAATCCGTTTGTAATTTTGGATGTGGCGCACAACGAAGATTCTATGAAAGTTTTGTTTGAAAAACTTGTCTTTTTTTATAAAAAAATGAAGTGATTTTTTTATAACTTCAATATTGAAGACAAAGGATTTTTGTGCTAATTTTTTTGAGAAAAATTCAAGAATTTTTCAGATAAAAATTTTTATAACTTCGCTAAAAAGATGTGACTTACGGAATGTCTTCTTGCGAAATAAAAAAAGAAATCGAAAAGTTTGAAAATAAAGAGAATTTTTTTAAAAAAATTATTTTTTTGAAGACGACATTTTAGATAGCTTATAAAAAGGCAAAAAAATTGGAAAAAAATATAAAAGCAATTGTTATTTGTGGTTCGTTTTATGAAATTGCAAAAATTTAAAAAAATTGTTTGAAAATAAAAAAATTAAAAAGAATTTGAAATTAAAAAGAATTTGAAAAAGTAAAATTTTTATTTTTTTTAAAAAATTAAAAAAATTAGCAAAAAAATTAATGTTGTGGTAAAAATATAAAAAGAAGTTTTTTTTAGAAAGGATAAAAAGTTATGTTGATAGATAAAGTAAAAGAAGTAAAAATTACTGATAAAATAACAGTTGGTAATGGAAAAATATTTCTTATTGCGGGACCTTGCGTGATTGAATCTGAAGATTTGGTCATGGAAGTCGCAAAAAAAATGAAAGAAATTACTGACAAATTAGGTATTAACTACATTTTCAAAGCATCTTTTGACAAGGCTAACCGTTCTTCAATTTCATCTTTTCGTGGACCAGGCATAGACAAAGGCTTAGAAATTTTAGCGAGAGTTAAAGAAAAATATGGCGTGGCATTGGCGACGGACATTCACGAACCTTGGCAGTGCAAACAAGCTAAAGAAGTTATTGATTTATTGCAAATTCCGGCATTTTTATGCAGACAGACAGATTTGCTTGTAGCAGCGGCAGAAACTGGAAAAGCTGTAAATATAAAAAAAGGACAGTTTTTGGCACCTTGGGATATGAAAAATGTCGCAAATAAATTTTGTGAAGTTGGAAATGAAAATATAATGCTTTGTGAAAGAGGAGCAACTTTTGGCTACAACAATTTAGTTGTGGATATGCGAGGACTTTTGGAAATGAGGAAATTTGGATTTCCAGTTGTTTTTGATGCGACACATTCGGTACAAATTCCAGGCGGAAAAGGAGATAGCACAGGTGGAAACAGAGAATATGTTTATCCATTAGCTAGAGCAGCTGTTTCTGTCGGAGTTGACGGAATTTTTGCAGAAGTTCATCCTGATCCTGACAAAGGACTTTCAGATGGACCAAATATGTTAAAATTAGAAAATGTGGAAGAAATTTTGACTAACTTATTAAAATATGATAAATTAACAAAAGAATTATAAAAAATAAAATTTAGGAGGAAAATTATTATGAGTTCAAAATTATTATTGACACCAGGACCTACAAATATACCGAAAGATATTTAGAAATTTTTTTGGAAAAAGACATTATTCATCACAGAACACCCGAGTTCAGAAAAATATATGAAAGAAAAATAATGAATATTTGAAAAAAATTTTTTAAAAACAAAAAAATGATGTGGCAGTTGTAACTTCGTCGGAACTGGAGTTATGGAAGCAGCAGTTGTAAACTTTTTTTCTCAAAAGGAGACAAAGTTTTGGCAATTAATACTGGATATTTTGGGGATAGATTTAGAAAAAAATTGCAGAAATTTACGGACTTAATGTAATAAATTTGCAATATGAGTTTGGAGAAAGTTATGAATTATCTGATGTAAAAAAAGTTATTTCAGAAAAATCCAGATTTAAAAAGGAATTTTGATGACTCACAGCGAAACTTCGGTTGGAATTTTTAAACGATGTAAAAAGCAGTTGGAGATTTAACTAAAAAAATACTGATATTATTTTTGGCAGTTGACACAATTAGTGGACTTGTGGTAAATGACTTTGATTTTGACGGTTGGGGAGTCGATGTCGCAATAGCGGGAAGCCAAAAAAGCCTTTTTAATACCACCAGGATTGGCATTTGTTGCAATTAGTGACAAAGCTGAAAAAAAGCGATGGAAAAAAATCTGATTTACCAAAAATATTATTTTGATTTGAAACAATATAAAAAAATATTTTGACGATAATAACGAAACTCCATATACTCCAGCAATCGCTCTAGTTCTGGCACTTAATGCGTCACTAAAAAGATTTGGTAAATAAAGGAATTGAAAAATATTATTTCTGAAAAACGAAATCTAAGAAAAATATATTGAAGAAAAAAAGCACAAAAACTTAGGATTTAATTTACTTGTAAAAGCAGAAGAAAAATAGAACAAATACACTTATTTCAATTTATAGGGAAGATATTGTCATAAAAATCAATAATTTCGGCTTTGGAAGAAAAAAAGGATACACAGTTACAGGTGGAAAAAGGAAAAATATGCACAAAAGCCTTATGAGAATTGGAATCTTGGGAGAAATTTCAAAAAGAACAAATTGACAACTTTTTTTGTAATTTTTGAAGAAGAAGTGAAAAACAGCTGGGAAAAATAGGAACAAGAAAAATAGATTGAGAGATGAATGAAGCCGTATTTATTTAAAAATCGGAGGATTTGAACTTAGAATATATAGTCTTATGTATATTTTGGCTTTTTTTATGTGGAATATTTATTGGACTTGCTGACGATGTGGCAGAAAAAGCGGGGAATTACTGATAGAAAAAAATTATAGAAGATTTTGCATTTGCAACAATATTATCGGGATTAATTGGTGCTAGAATTTATTATGTAATTTTTTTAGATTTTTCTGATTACATTGGAAATCCACTTTCCATATTTTATGTTTGGCAAGGTGGACTTGCGATTCACGGTGGAATAATAGGTGGATTTATAGGAGCTTATCTGTTTGCCAAAAAAAGAAAAATTAATTTATGGGTTTTAACGGATATGGCAGTTGGAGCGTTACTATTTGGTCAATTTTTTTAGGTCGTTTTGGAAACTTGGCGAATGGAGAAATTCATGGAGTGCCTACATTTACACCACTTAGCGTTATTTTTTTTCTGGAAGATTTAACGAATGGTGGACGCAATATCAAGCGATGGGTGCTGATATGCAAGCAAAATTTAAAGAAGTTGTACCTTGGGGAATAACATTTCCACTAGATACACCTGCAGGTTCAGAATTTCCAAATTTGCCATTGCATCCAGCGATGTTATACGAAGGATTTTTAAATTTAATAGGATTTATAATTTTATGGTTTTATTTTTAGAAAAAAAGAAAAAAATCCTGGAGTACTGACAATGATTTATTTGATAATGTATGCGCTTATAAGAATGTTTGTAAGCACATTTAGAGCTGAAGATTTGAGATTTCAGGAACTTCGATAAGAATGCCTTATTTAATAAGCATTATTATGATTATTGGTGCAATAATTGGAATAATATATTTTAGTAAACCTGAAAGAAAATTCGTTCCAATTGAAGAAACAAAGACAAATTCAAGTTCAAATGAAAATGAAGAAACACAAAAAGTTGATTTGAATAACGAAAAAAATTTCTGAAAAATGATACAGCAAAAAGATTCTGATAAAAAAAGAAATTAAAATATAAAAAAATAAAAAAACTATTTTAGAGTTATAAAAAAATTTGACTTTAAAATAGTTTTTTTCTTTTTTTGTTATTGCTTTTTTTAAATTTAAATTTTTAATAAAATTTATAAAAAAATTATTAAAGTACTGAGAGAGTTTTTTTAGGAATTTTATTTCGTTTTATTTTTTTAATCGTTATTTTTTTGACGCTTTTGTTATTTTTTTCCCGATTTTTTTCCACGATTATCTATTAGAGCTTCAATGCCATCTTTTTTTCATATTTTTTTACCCAAGCATAGATTTGCTGATATGAAATACCAAATTTTTTTAACAGTTTCGTTGTAGTTATGATAGTTGGCAATACAATATTCCACAATGTTGACTTTTTTTCCTAAATCAATTCTTATATGTTTTTTATGATGGACAATATTTCCATCCAAATCTCTATTTTTTCTATAATCTCGAATCCAATAATTTAATACGCTAACTGAAGAAATGTTATAATTTTTACAAACATCAAATAAAGAACTTTGACCATTCAAATATTCTAAAACAGCTTTTTCACGGAGTTCTTTTGAATAATGTCTGTTTTTTTCTGGAGTAGAAATGCTTTTTTCGCCTAATTCAATGTATTTTTTTTTCCAAGCGGTAAGGGCAGATTTTGAAATGCCATATTCGTTGGCAACATTTCTGACGCTCTCATTTTTTTCTAACACTTTTTTTACAAGTTCGATTTTCAGTTCGTTGGATATTTTTGATTTTCTTCCCATTAAATAGTCCTTTCCATTAATTTTTTGAAAAAAAACAACCACTTCACTGAAAAGAGTAGTCAATTTTTTTAATATAATTTACAAATAAATATATTTAAATTAGATAAAAATACAGAAATAAAATGGGCGATACTTCCTAGCATTACAAAAAAATATGCCAAATCATATGATTAAATTTACATATTTTCCATTGGTAAAAAAATAGTGCCTAATGAATATAGAAGACCACCTATTATAAGGAAAAATTAATGATACTTTATTTATATGTGTTATTAAACTTCCCCAAGCTATTACAATCATCCATCCCATAAAAAGATATATTAAAGTGGAAAGCAGCTTAAATTTTCCAGTAAAAAAGACTTTAAATAAAATTCCTAAAAAACAAGTTATCCATTGTAAAGCTAAAATAATTTTATTTATAGGAGAATCTACAACAAGACATAAAAAAGGTGTATATGATGCTGCAATTAAAATATAAATTGCAGAGTGATCCAATATTTCAAAAATTTTTTTTGCAATACCTGGATGTAAACCGTGATATATGGATGACATTGTATAAAGTACAATAAGTCCAAATCCAAACAGCATAAACGAGATAATAGCCCATATATTATGTGCCCAGCTAGCTCTTATTGTAAGCGCAAAAAGTGCAATGATTGATAGCCCTGAACCTACAGTGTGACTTACAAAATTTGCTATTTCCTCTCCATGTGTAAATGTTTCGGCGTCTTTATTATTTATTTTTGAAACTTGATTTTTGTTAACCGTTTTTTTCATAAATTTTCCTCTCAAATCAAAGTAAATATAATATTTATATATATTATACATAATAATACCATAAAAAGATTTTTATTAAGTATTTTTTTACCTTATAAAAATAATTACATTTATAATTAGAATTTTTAACAAAAAGATAGCAAGAAGTCGTAGGCTTTCTATAATTGGGAGATGATTTTTTTGTAAAAAAATTGAAAAAAATGATACACTTATGATACAATTTTTTTGTATAAAAATATTGAAGAGAAGTCATTAAAAATAATATTCAAAAATTAAAAAGGAGGTGTAATTTTGTGAAATATAATTTAGCATTCAAATATAGAATTTATCCAAATAAAGATCAAGAATTATTGATAAATAAGACTTTTGGATGTGTTCGTTTTGTTTACAATACGATTTTGTATAATGCGAATAAAATTTATGAAGAAACTGGAAAAAATAAAATAATTACACCTGCCAGTTTGAAGAGTGAAAATCAATTTTTGAAAAGAAGTTGACAGTTTGGCACTTTCAAATGCTCAATTGAATGTAAAACGATCGTTTACGAATTTTTTTCAAAAGAGAGCGAAGTTTCCAAAGTTCAAATCTAAAAAGACTAGTGTTAAAAGTTACACGACAAATTGTGTGAATAATTCGATACGAATTGAGGAAAAACAAATATTTAGTTTTTGCCAAAAATTGAAAAAAAGTAAAATTGAAATATCATAGAGAAATACCAAAGGATTATAAAAATAAAGTCGGTAACATTGACAAACAGTAATGGAAATTACTATGTTTCTGTTTTGACAGAACTTGAAAAAAAGAAATCCAAAAAGGTAGCTAGTAATGATAAAGTAATTGGACTTGATTTTTTTCAATGTCTGAATTATTTGTCAGTTCTGAAAACCAAAGGGCTGATTATCCAAGATATTTTTAGGATATTGTAGAAAAAAATTGAAAGAATCACAAAAAAATCATTGTCAAGAAAAAGTGAAATTTTTCTAAAAAAATTGGTATAAACAAAAAAATGAAAATATCAAGATTGCATGAGTATATTAAAAAAATTGCCGAAGAGATTTTTTGCATAAATTATCGAAAAAATTATCTAAAGAGTATAATGCTGTGGTTGTTGAGGATTTGAATATGAAAGGGATGAGCCAGGCATTAAATTTTGGTAAAAGTGTAGGAGATAATGGGTGGGGAATGTTTTTGAGAATGCTTGAGTATAAACTGATGTTTTTAGGGAAACAATTTTTGAAGATAGATAAGTGGTTTCCGTCATCAAAAACTTGTAGTGGATGTGGAAATGTTAAAGAGGAACTGAAATTATCAGAAAGAAGTTATAGATGTGAGTGCTGTGGAATTGAAATTGATAGAGATTATAATGCGGCACTGAATATAAAAAACATTGGAAAAGAGATTTTGAAATATTAGGAAATAAAAAGACAGGGTAGGAACTACCCGAAGAGCTTGGTAAATATATTTGGCTAACAAAAGCAGATACTTCCCAAGAAGCTCCCGCTTCTAAAAGTGGGAGTAGTTCACCAGGGAGAAAAGATGGATTTCTTTATTGAATGAATTAAAACAAAATCATAAATTGGTAGTTACATTGGAAAGTGGTCAAAAAGAAGGTGGATTTGGAACGAAAATTTCTAGTTTCTATGGCACTTCTGACATGAAAGTGCTTAATGTAGGTGCTAAAAAAGAATTTACTGATGAAGTTCCTTATGATGTATTTTTTGAGGAAAATAGACTTACGAAAGAACAAATTGTTGAGGATATTTTAAAAAAATATTAAAATAAAAAATAAAAAAAGAGAATAAATTTTTTATTCTCTTTTTTTGTAAATTTTTTATAAATACAAAATATTTTTAAACTCTGCTTGTTGTCCCATTTTCAAATTTCTTTCTGTCATTGGCTTTCAAATATTTTTTTCTAAGTCTTATTGAATTTGGAGTAATTTCCACAAGTTCGTCAGTTTCGATGTATTCAAGAGCTAATTCAAGAGTAAATTCTTTTGGTGGCGCTAATTTCACGGCGTCGTCACTTCCAGCAGCCCTCATATTTGTAAGTTTTTTACCTTTGCAGACATTTACAACTAAGTCATTTTCTCTTGAATGTTCTCCAACAATCATTCCTTCATAAACTTCTACACCAGGCCCAATAAATAGAGTACCTCTTGCTTGAAGATTATTTAGCGCATAACCTAAACTTGTTCCAGGTTCCATCGCAATTAAAACTCCACGATGTCTACTTGTAACTTCCCCTTTGAAAGGTTCATAGTCAAAGAATGAATGGTTTAAAATTCCAGTTCCTCTTGTTTCAGTCAAAAATTCATTTGTAAATCCGATAAGTCCTCTTGACGGTACTTTAAATTCAAGTCTTGTATAACCGTCAGTTCCTTGATTCATATTTACCATTTCCCCTTTACGAAGTCCAAGTTTTTCAATAACAACTCCGACAAATTCGTCAGCAACATCAATTATAGCAAGTTCAATCGGCTCCATTTTTTTACCATTTTTTTCTTTGTAAATAACTTCTGGTTTTGAAACGGCTACTTCATAACCTTCTCTTCTCATATTTTCCAATAAAATAGATAATTGCAATTCACCTCTACCTTTTACGATAAACGCATCAGGAGAATCCGTCATTTCAAGACGCATACTTACATTGTGATTAACTTCTTTTTGAAGTCTCTCCAAAATATTTCTAGAAGTTACAAATTTTCCATCTTGTCCAGCAAAAGGAGAATCGTTTACTAAAAAGGTCATCGCAAGTGTTGGCTCATCAATGTCAATCAATGGAAGTGGTTTAGGATTTTCTCTATCTGCAACAGTTTCTCCTATATCAATTTTATCAATTCCTGCAATTGTCACAATATCTCCAGCTAGTGCTTCTTCCATTTCAATTTTTTTAAGTCCGTCATATCCATAAATTTTAGAAATTTTTCCATTTACCAAATCTCCGTTTCTCTTAATAAGAGTAACTTCTTCATTTTTAGAAATTTTTCCGTTATAAATTCTTCCAGTTCCAAGTTTTCCGACATATTCATCATATTCTGTATTAGTTATTAGCATTTGAAGTGGTTCAGCTGCGTCTCCTTCAGGATCTTCAACATGTTTCATAATCATGTCGTAAAGTGGTTTCATATCTTTATTTTCATCTTCTAGCTCGATTTTAGCATACCCATTTTTTGCTGAAGCGTAGACAACAGGGAAATCTAGTTGTATGTCGTTTGCTCCAAGTTCAACAAATAAATCGAATACCGAATCCACAACAGCGTCAGGATCAGAATTTGGCCTGTCAATTTTATTTACAACTACAATTGGTCTTAGTCCGTGTTCTAGTGCTTGTTTTAATACATATTTAGTTTGCGGCATAACTCCTTCAAAAGCATCAACTAAAAGCAAAACAGAGTCAACCATTTTTAATATTCTCTGTACTTCTCCACCAAAATCCGCATGTCCTGGTGTATCGACGATATTTATTTTATATCCTTGATAGTGAAATGAAGCATTTTTAGAAAAAATTGTAATTCCTCTTTCTTTTTCCAAATCATCACTATCCATCACTCTTTCATCAACTTTTTCGTGTTCTCCAAATGTTCCAGCCTGTTTTAAAAGTGCATCCACAAGCGTAGTTTTCCCATGGTCGACATGGGCAATAATTGCAATGTTTTTAATCTTATTCATTCTTTTTTTTACTTTTCTCCTTCTATTATTATTTATTAATTTATTAATTTATTATTTTACACTTTTATTATTATATCACATTATTAAATTTTTTTGTATTTTTAATTGACAAAAATTATTCTATAATAATCAATTCTTTTTGACTTTTATTCAAAACTTTGCAACCATCTTTAGTTACAACGACATCATCTTCGATTCTAACTCCGCCAAATCCATCAAAATATAGTCCAGGTTCAACAGTCACAATCATATTTTCTTCAAGTTCTAAGTGCTGAGCTTTAGACAAATACGGCAATTCATGAATTTCAAGTCCAATTCCGTGTCCCAATCCATGTCCAAAATATTCTCCTAAATTTTTGCTTTCAAAAAAATCTCTTACAGCTTTGTCAATTTCATCTGTATACATTCCAGCTTTAATCGTTTTAATTCCAAGAAGTTGTCCATCTAAAACCGTGTTGTAAACTTCTTTATGTCTATTTGTAATATTTTGTCCATAATATACAGTTCTTGTGATGTCAGAAACATATCCGTCGTAATATGCTCCAAAATCCATTGTAATAAATTCATCCTTTTGAATTTTTTTGTCACTTGCAACTCCGTGTGGCATGGCAGATCTTAGTCCACTTGCGACAATTGTATCAAATGATCTGTCAGAAGCTCCCAATTTTCTTTGAGTGTATTCCAAATGAGCTGCAATCTCTTTTTCAGAAACTCCTTCTTTAATTATGCCAAGCACTTCAGTAAAAGCAATATCACTTATTTCAATAGCTTTTTTAATAATTTCAATCTCTTTTTCAGATTTTTTCATTCTTTGCAAAATCAATTCATTTCCCACAGGAGTAAGTTTTGAACTAAAATTTTCTTTTATTGTTTGATAAAGCGCAAATGAAACATTGTTGTCTTCAAATCCCACATTTTTTAATCCCAATTTTTTTACAAATTCTCCAGCTGATGCAATCAAAGTTCTACTTTCTACAAACTCAAATCCCATTTTTGTCACTTGTTCAGTCGCTTGTTTTTTATATCTAAAATCTGAAAAAAAATATTTTTTTTCTTTCGTAACAAGAGCTACTCCCGTAGTTCCAGTAAATCCTGTAAAATATCTAAGATTGTACATATCCGTTAGGAAAAAGTCCGTCGATATTTAATTTTTTTAAAATATTTTCTAATTTCTGTGTTTTAATTTCCATATTTTTTTGACCTTCTTTCATTAATTTCATTAATTTCATTAATTTCTTTATTATTATATAATTTTATCACAAAAAAACGGAAAAAAATCAATAATTTTTTTAAAATTGGTTATATGTTGTTGACTTTAATTTGTAAATATGATAAATTTTATTTATATAAAAAAATTATAAGGAGAGAAAATATGGCAAAAGAAAAAGTAGTATTAGCCTATTCAGGTGGATTAGATACATCAATTATCATACCTTGGTTAAAAAATAACTATGATTTAGAAGTAATCGCTTGTTGTGTAGATGTGGGACAAGACGAAGATATGAACGCTGTAAAGCAAAAAGCAATTGAATCAGGAGCTTCTAAAGTTTATGTAGAAGATAAAAAAGCAGAATTTGTAAAAGATTACGCATTTCGTGCATTAAGAGCCGGAGCAGTTTATGAAAATAAATATTTACTGGGAACATCTTTTGCAAGACCATTAATTTCAAAAACACTTGTAGAAGTTGCTCATAAAGAAGGAGCAAAATATATTTGTCACGGATGTACAGGAAAGGGAAATGATCAAGTTAGATTTGAAACAGGTGTATTTTCATTAGATCCAACAATTCAAATTATAGCTCCGTGGAGAATTTGGGACATTTCATCAAGAGAAGATGCAATTGATTACGCTCAAAGATTTGACATAAAAATAAATGTTACAAAAGAAAAAATTTATTCAAGAGATCAAAATTTATGGCATATTTCACACGAAGGTGGAGATATTGAAGGTCTTGAAAATGAACACAAGGAAGATATTGTCTATGTGATGACAACACCGCCTGAAAAAGCACCAGATAAACCAACTTATGTAGAAATTACTTTTGAGCAAGGTTGGCCAATTAAAGTTGACGGAGAAGCTTTGGAACCAGTTGACTTGCTTAGAAAATTAAATAAAATTGCAGGAGAAAATGGAGTCGGAGTTATTGATATCGTTGAAAATAGACTTGTTGGAATGAAATCTCGTGGAATTTATGAAACTCCAGGTGGAACACTTCTTATGGAAGCGTTAAAAGATTTGGAAACACTGATTTTTGACAAGGATACATTTGAATTCAAAAAATTAGTTTCAAGAAAATATGCTGATTTGACTTATGCTGGACAATGGTTCACACCGCTTCGTGAAGGACTTGACGCTTTTGTTGAGGAAACTTCAAAAAATGTAAATGGTACAATAAAATTAAAATTATACAAAGGAAGCATAAAAATCGCCGGAAGATTTACTGATTTTGCGCTTTATGACGAAGGAATTTCATCATTTGGAGCAAGCGAATTATATAGCCATAAAGATGCAGAAGGATTTATAAAATTATTCTCACTTCCAAACAGAATAAGAGCTTATAAAAAAACATAAATAATTAGATGAAAATTTTAAATAATAAAATAAAAAAAGTCTTTAGTTAAAACTGAAGGCTTTTTTTGTTAAAAAATTTTAAAAATTTTTAAAAATTATGATAAAAAAATATAAAAAAATTTGAAAAAAATTATTTGATTTTTTTTAAAAATGAGGGTATACTTTAGTGTAAGATAAAAAAATGGAGGTAATAGATATGGAAATTTTAGCTATGATATTAGCTGGTGGAAGAGGTTCTAGACTTGACATCTTATCAGAAAAAAGAGTTAAACCTAGCGTTCCGTTTGCTGGAAAATTTAGAATTATAGATTTTGCACTTAGTAACTGTTCAAATTCGAGAATTTATGATGTTGCACTTCTTACTCAATATTTACCATTGTCATTAAATGAACACATTGGTTCGGAAGACCATGGGATTTTTGACAGAAGAGATTCAAGTATCACAATGTTACAACCGCACGAAAAAAACTTAGCGGAAACTCTTGGTATAGAGGGACAGCTGACGCAATCAGACAAAATATAGAGTTTATAAAAAATAAAAATCCAAAATATGTATTAATCTTATCAGGAGATCACATTTATAAAATGAATTATAAATGGATGTTAAAAGAACACGAAGAAAATGATGCTGAACTTACAATAGCAGTTCAACCTGTGCCAATAAAAGAAGCAAGTAGATTTGGGATTTTTGAAGTTGATGAAAACAAAAAAATTCTTAATTTTGAAGAAAAACCAGCTGAACCAAAAAGTAATTTAGCTTCAATGGGAATTTATATTTTTAACACAGACACTTTATTAGAATATCTTGAAAGTCTTCCAAATGAAGATTTAGACTTTGGAATGCATGTAATTCCTTCAATGATTCAAAATGACAGAAAAGTTTATGTTCACACTTATGACAGTTATTGGAAAGATGTGGGAACTTATGATTCATACCTTGAAGCAAACTTGGATTTGATTAAGAAATCTGAAGAAGTTGGAATTAACTTATATGACAAAGATTGGAAAATTTACACTAGAAGTGAAGATTTAGCACCAGTTAGAATAGGAATAACAGGAAATGTTCAAAATTCATTGATTTGTAACGGATGTAAAATTGAAGGAAGCGTTCAAAACTCAGTATTAGGACCAGGAGTTACAGTAAGAAAAGGTGCGACAGTTAGAAATAGTATAATTTTCTCAGGAACTTATATAGATGAAAATTCTCACATAGATACTGTAATTGCTGATAAAAATACATATATTGGAAAAAATTCATTTATAGGAAATGGAAATGCTGATATTCCTAACAAAGAAAGACCTGATCTATTATCTTCGGGAATTACCGTTATAGGAAAAGGTGTTCATATACCTGACGGTTCAATTATTGGTAAAAATGTAAGAATACTTAGTGGTGTAAGAGTTGACTCACATAACAGAACTATCGAAACTGGAGAAACAGTAAGATAAAAATATAAAAACGATTTCGGGGATTTCCCCGATTTCTTTATAAAAGAATAAATATATAAATAAGATAAAGGAGTGGTTCAATTTGAAAATAGTTTATTTAGCCTCAGAAGTAGCTCCATTTTACAAATCTGGTGGTCTTGCAGATGTAATGGGTGCACTGCCAAAGAAAATGCAGGAATTAGGACACGAAGTTTCAATAATAATGCCAAAATATGACAAAATTCCGTTAAAATTTTTAGAAAAATTGGAATGGGTGGCAAGACTTGAAAGTCATGGAGATATTTTTAACTTAGTTAGATATCCAGATGATAAAATAAATTATTATTTTATTGAAAAATAAAAGCATTATTTGAGCGTGGAAGAGTTTATGGAGATTATGACGAAGATATTCAATATGCGATGTTTTCTGAATTGGCACTTAGATTCTTAAAAGAAATAAATTTACAACCAGATATTTTACATTGTAATGACTGGCAAACAGGACCTGTTCCATATTTTTTGAATGTGAGATATAACTACGATCCATTTTATTGGGACATGAGAACAGTTTATTCAATTCATAATTTGATGTATCAAGGAAGATTTTCTAAAAGATCTTTTGAGAGAATGGGATATTATATTAATGACAGAAATGATTTAAACTTTATGGAAATAGGAATTGGCTCTGGAGATGTTGTAAATACAGTTAGTCCGACTTATGCTGAAGAAATAAAATATCCTTATTTTAGTGAAGGACTTGAATGGATTACAAATCACAAGAAAATTTATGGAATTTTGAATGGAATTGATGTCAATGTATTTGATCCTAAAAATACAAAAGGAGTAATTCCTTTTGACAAAGATCACCTTGACAAGAAAAAAGAAAATAAATACAAATTGCAAGAAAAATTAGGACTTCCAAAATCAGATAACGCAATGATTTCAATAGTTACTAGACTTGTTGAAGGAAAAGGTTTAGATTTGGTAAGTGCTGCACTTGAAAATCTATTGCAATATGATGCTGTTCAAATTGTAATTTTAGGTAGTGGAGATAAATTTTATGAAGATTACTATAACCATTTAGCTTGGAAATATCCTGATAAATTTAAAGTTCATTTGGGTTACAATGCAGAACTTGCAAATGAAATTTATGCAGGAAGTGACATGTTTTTAATGCCTTCAAGATATGAGCCATGTGGACTTAGCCAAATGATAGCAATGCGTTTTGGAACTATTCCAATTGTGCGTGAAACAGGTGGATTAAAAGATACAGTTAAACCTTATAATGTATTTACAGACGAAGGAAATGGTTTTTCATTTACAAATTTCAATGCAGATGATATGTTATTTACGATAAAAGTGGCAGAAGGAATCTATTACGATAGACCAGAAATTTGGGAAAAATTAGTTAAAAGAAATATGGAATTAGATTTTTCTTGGGATAAATCGGCTAAAGAATATGTAAAATTGTATGAAGAAGCGAAATCTCATTAATTTGAAAAAATATAAAGGTAGCGGAATTTTTGCGATTCCGTTATTTTTTTAGAAAAAAATAATTGATAATCAAAATTTAATATGATATAATTAAATTTAAGAAATAAAAAAATATAAATATAAAGATAAAGGAAGTGTTAAAAAATGAATGAAACAATAAAAATTATTACAAAATAGACGATCTGTGAGAGAATTTACAGGAGAAAAAAATTAAAGATGAAGATTTGAAATTAATCTTAAAAAACTGCGCAAAGAGCTGCAAGTTCGGTAAATGGACAGCAAATTTCATTGATTGTTGTAAGAGATAAGGATAAATTGAAAAAAATTTCAGAATTATCTCACAATCAAAAACATATTGAAGAATGTGACGCTTTTATATTTGTGTTAGCTGATTTTTATCGTTCTACATACGCCGCAAATTCTGTGGGAAAAAGAAATGTTGGTCCTAAAACAGCGGATGGAGTTGTTGTAGGTGCTGTTGATGCAGGAATAATGGTAAATGCTATAGAAACTGCTGCAATTTCTTTGGGATATGGAATGACTGTGATTGGAGCTATAAGAAGCTCATTAAAAGAATTTTCCAAAATGCTTGGACTTCCAAAATATGTAATTCCTATAGTTGGAGCAGCACTTGGAGTACCAAAAGATAGACCGCTTTCAAGATTAAAACCTAGAGTGCCGTTTGACTCGTTTGTATTTTTTGATAAATATGACGCTAAAAAAGTGGAAGAAGGGGTAGAAGAGCATGAAAAGGATATGGTTGCTTGGAGAAAAGAAAATAATACTTCACAATTGCCAACTTACAAAGAAATGATTGTAAGAATTTATGAAAATCCGCATAATAAATTAGTAGAATCTCTAAAATCGCAAGGATTTGATGTTTTGGATGAAATTGAAATTGACGAAAAATAGATTTTTAGTGGAATTAAGATTGAGAAATTTTTAAATAAAAAACATTAATTCAAAAAAATTAACTCTTTAGTCAAAAAAATGTTGTAAATAATTTTTGTTTTGTACTATAATGTGTTGTCGAATAAAAAAATGACAAAAAAAGAAAAAGTAGTAAAAAAATTATTGCAAAGACAAAAATGAAAAATTACAATTTTGTCAATCGGGAGGAAATTAATGTTAAATTTGAAAAAAATAGCAATGGGACTATTTGTATTAGGACAATTTGAGTTATATCCAACTCTTTTTCAGCACCTGCACAATCAAATACACAAGTGGTAAAAAGATATGATTCATTGAATACTGCGGCGCAGGACTATGCAAAAGTATTGCAGGAAATTGCGAACTACAGTTCCAGAGAGATGTCAAAATCAATAAATCCAGACATAGATAAATATGTTTCAAAATCAGATAATCCAACTATAAAAAAACAGTGGGATGATGCTACAACAATGCTTTTTGGAACCATATGTAGTTTCTGTTTATAAAGTAAACGAAAATGGAAAAGATGGAGAAGTTGTATTTTTGATAAAAGGATACGATGAAAGTGCATTAAATAAATATTTAGGAGATAACGCCAAAAAATATATATTAAAAATTGACGATAGCAAAGATGAAATAGAGCTTGATATAGACGCTTACATCAAATTGGAATACGATTATTTGTCAAAAAAACACCGAAAAGTAAATTTAGCAACTTCTACAGTTAAGTTTGAAAAAAAGGTTCGGATAATAAATGGCAAGTTGTAGAAGAAAAAAATAAAAAAAGAAAAAAGTAAATTAAAGAAACAATAAAAAATTAAAAAAATCAAGATAACAAACATCTTGATTTTTTTTTATTAAATTAATTATTAAGAATTTTTTTCAAAAATGATTTTCTGTGATATTTACAAGGTCCAATTTCAATCAAAACTTTCCTGTGAGCTTTTGTCCCGTAACCTTTATGCTTTTCAAAGTTATATTCAGGAAATTCTTTAGCTATTTCACACATCATTTTATCTCTTGTGACTTTAGCCACAATTGAAGCTGCAGCAATTGCTAGAGATTTTGAATCTCCTTTTATAACGCATTCTTGTTCACCGCTAAATTCTCGTATTTTGTGATTTCCATCAACAAGCACAATGTCAAAATTTGCTATTTCTTTAACTTTATCAATAGCACGGCGCATAGCAAGAAATGTCGCATTCAATATATTTATTTCGTCAATTTCCATTTCTGAAGCAATTCCAACTCCGACAATACAATTTGAAATTATTGCTTCATACAGTTTTTCTCTTTTCTTTTCAGTTAACTTTTTAGAATCGTTAATTTCCACAATTTCATCAAAATCATTTTTTATAATTACTGCACTTGCCACTACAGGTCCAGCCAGAGGTCCTCTTCCTGCTTCATCAACACCAAGCACAATTTTTCTAAAACTTTCGTCAAATTTTTTTAAATCTTGTTTTTCAAAATCTTCTTTTTTCTTTTTTTCTTTTATAATTTTTTCTCTTTTTGCATTCTTTTTCTTCGTTTTCTTCTTTTTTTTCTGTTTTCATAATTTAACCTTCTATAATTTTTTTCAAAATTTTTCAAATCCACATTTTCTAAGTGCTTTTTTAAAATCTTGTGGTAATTCGCCAAAAATTATCATTTTTTCATTTGAAGTTGGATGATTAAACTCAAGTTTGTATGAATGTAACATCTGTCTTTTTTCAGAATCACTTCTTCCATAAGTTGAATCTCCCAAAATTGGAAATCCCAAATATTTCATATGAACCCTGATTTGATGCGTTCTTCCAGTTTCAATGTTTACTTTTACAAATGAAAATCTTTCGTTTTGAGCTAAAACTTCAAAGTTTGTAATCGCATTTTTTCCATTTGGTGCAGCGACAACTGTCATTTTTTTTCTATCTAATTTATTTCGTCCAATATTTGTCACAATTCGCCCACTTTTTTTATTTATTTTTCCTTTCACAATTGTGAGATATGTTTTTTTTATTTCTTTTGTAGAAAACATATTTGACAATTTTAAATGTGATTTGTCATTTTTAGCGATAATTATAAGTCCGCTTGTGTCCTTGTCAAGTCTGTGGACAATTCCAGGTCTGATTTTTCCGTTAATTCCCGATAAATCTTTAATGTGATACATGATTGCATTTACAAGTGTTCTGCTGTTATGTCCGTGAGCTGGATGAACAACCATTCCAGCACTTTTATTTATAATTGCCAAATCTTCGTCTTCGTAAACTATATTAATTTCAATATTTTTCTGGTTTAATTTCAATTTCTTCCAGTTTTGGAATTTCCATTTCAATTTCATCGTTTTCTTCAATTTTATAAGATGCCTTTTGTCTTTTTGCTATTTACCAAAAATATTTTCATCTTTTATGAGATTTTTGGATTCTTGTTCTTGTTAAATCAAATTCTTCGGCAAGAAATTTGTCAATTGAATTCCAGCTTTTTCACTTGAAATAATTATTATTTCTTTTTGATTTTTCCAAATTTTTTTCCTTTCTTGAAATAATTTTTAATAATTTTTAGTAAAAATTTAAAAAAATTTTAACTTTTATCATCGCATTCTTGAAAAAAATTGTCATCTTTTTGTGAATAATTTTTTTGTGATGATTTTCAATCAAAACTGATAAATTCTTATCAATATTTTCCAATTTTTTTGCTCCAATTTTTGGATGATTTTGAAGTTTTGTGAAAAAAATCCGAATTTATGCAAAAACTCTTTTAAAAAAATGATGCTTTTTCCTTTTCCGCAGTCGTGCAAAAAGTGCCAATTTCAAATATATTTTTCATTTTTTTAACTCAGTTTTTTTTTATTTTTTTAGAACTTCCAAAGAGTGAAACTTGTCGTATTCGGACATTTCCAAAAAGACTTTTTCTTTTTTTCATTAAGAATTTTTATCATTTCAGCCATATAGGCTTTTATTAATTTTTTTGGAAAAATAATAATCATAAAATTTTTTTAAAAACATTCATTTTATTTATCACACCTTTTTTTCAAAAAAATTTTTTTATAATTTTTTTAAATTTTTAAATTTTTTTTACAACGCTTTTTACAACAACATTTCCAACAATTTTTTTAATTTTTTTTAATATTTTTTTCCCTTTTTTTCCAATAAATTGACCCTTGTCTTTATTTTTTTTACAAAAAGAACCGTAAAATAATCATTTTTTTCAATTTTTTTGGATTTTTTTCAAGTTCTTCAAATTCATTTTTTTCTAAAAAGTTTTTTTTCATAAAATAAATCTTCAAGTTTTTTTCAATTTTTTTAAAAAATTAGTTTTTCCATTTCATCAAAAAAATTCCACTTTTTCAAGAGTCAAATATTTTCCGTCAAGTGGAGTTTTTTTCCAAACAAAATAAAATTGCTCATAATTCTCACTTGCTGTGGCAAAAAAATTTATTTCAGAAAAAAATACAGTTTTTTTATTTTTATACGAAACAAGAACTTCTCTTATTTTTTTCTTTTAATTGTTTCCCTTTTTTATTTGTAAACTCTGAAAAGTCTTTTTTTCCCAGAAATTTTTTTCACAAATCAATTCAATTTTTTTCATCATCATTTTTAATAAGTTTTTTTCTGGATATTCGTAAATATAATACCTTTTTAACCATTTCGGAAATTCTAAAAACGGAACTGTCCTTTTTATTTCTTTTTTTATCTCAAGTCCATTTATTTTTTTATTTTTAATTGCGAAAAAAATCCAGAACTTTTTCAAATTCAAATACAAAAACATTTTCTTTTGCACTAACAAAAAGCATCTGTTCTCCCGCCTGTTGAATTCCAGAAAAATTTTTTTAATTCCATTTTTTTTAAAAAGAAGATTTTTAAATTCCAGTTTTACGCTCCTTTTATTAGGATTTTCATCAAAAGAATCAAATTTTTTCCGTCATATTCAACAAAAAAATAAATATCCAAAAATATTTTGTATTTTCAAATTTTCTCAAATCTATATAATTTTTTTATTTTCTAAATTTTCTGTTTTTAAATCCATTTTTTTATAAATTTTTTTTATTTTTTTAAAAAAATTATTCTCCTTTTATTTTTTTAATAATATCTTCAGCCAATTCAATTTTACAGCTTTCATCAATTCCCATTTCTCCTTTTATAACTCCAAATCCCCATTTGCAGTAGGCAATGTCAACTTTAGCATTTTTAGCCGTATTTACATCGACAAGCATATCTCCCACAAACAAAATTTTTTCTTTTGGAATTCCAAATTTTTCAGAAAGCCTGTCAACATTATAAGGATTTGGCTTATTGGGATAATTTTTTTCGTCTGAGCCAATTATTTCACAAAATTCCCATTTTTTAAGTTTTTCTTTTGCTACAGAAAGTGCAGTGTTGTGGTCTTTATTCGTAATAATCCCTTTTTTTATTTTATTTTTTTCCAAAAAGTCAAGTATTTTAGGAATTTCTTTATAAGGTTCGACTTTGTAGTCAAAATAGATGTCGTAATATTTTCTGATTGTTTTAGAAAAAAGTTCTTTATCAATGTCATATTTTTCTTTTTCCAAAATATTTTTAGTAAGTCCAGTAACTCCACCACCTGCAAATTTCACGCAATCATTTACAGGATATGTTTTAAGTCCCAATTCTTTTCATTGTGCTATTTACAGTCATTGCAATGGAATTTGAAGTATCAAGAAGAGTTCCGTCCATATCGAAAAAGTACTAGTTCATATTTCATTTTTTTATCCTTTCTTTTATTTATTTATTTTTTTCTTTTTATTTTATTTGTTTTATTTGTTTGTTTTTATATTTAAATTTTTTTTATTTTTAGATTTATAAATAATTATTTATTATAATTTTTTTTGGATTTATAAAAAAATATTTTTTTATGCGTCTGGTTCAATAACCTTCCCATCTTTGTCAACAGGATTTCCATTGTCGTCAACTCGCACAACTTTTTATGCTGTCAAGATGTCCTCTCATCGAAGTTTTGAATTTTTTTCAATATAAAGTTTTCTATATTTTTTTCTCGTTCTTTTTTTCTTCTTCAGTAAGTTCTCGTTCTCTTGAAATTTTTAGTAAATTCGTTAATTTTTTTATAATATCTTCCATTTTTTTATTTTTCTCCTTTTTATTTTTTTATTTTTTTATTTGTTATTATTTTGTGATTTTTTTATTTAATTTTATTATTTATTATTTTTTTATTGAGCTGTAACCCATTTCGTCAAGAAATTTACTATTTTTTCTCCATTTTTTCTTAACTTTCACCCAAAGTTTTAAATTTACTTTTAAATCAATGAGATGTTCAATTTCTCTTCTCGCTTCAATTCCAATTTTTTTTAGCAAAGCACCATCTTTTCCAATGATAATCCCTTTTTGGCTATCTCTTTCGACATAAATATTCACATCATATTTTCTTATCGTCGGTTTAGTTTCAACATTTATTATTTCAACTGCCACGCTATGCGGAACTTCGTCTTTTGTATGATGAAGAATTTTTTCTCTTATTGTTTCCACCACAATTTTATTCACAGGTAAATCTGTGTAATAATCTTCAGGATAAAACCACATATCATTAGATAAATAGTTTTCTGCCACATCAAATATTTTGTGAACTCCGATTCCATATTCTGCAGTAAGCGTGATTATTTCGTCAAAATCTCCTAGTTTTTCTCTAATTTCCACTTTTTTTTCTTCAATTTCGGCATCTGTCATTTTGTCAATTTTATTGATAATTGCAACAATTGGCGTATTTACCGCTCTTATATGTTCATTTACAAACATATCTCCAGTTGAGATTTCTTTGGTTCCATCTAGCATAAACATTATTAAATCAACATTTTCCAGCGCTTCTATTGCAATATTTGTCATATGCTCTCCCAAAAGATGTTTTGGCTTGTGAATCCCTGGAGTGTCGACGAAAATAAATTGATTCTCGTTTATATTTACAATTCCTTTTATTTGATCTCTTGTCGTTCCAGCCTTATCTGAAACAATTGCCACTTTTTCATTTACAAGTTTATTTGTAAGAGTAGATTTTCCAACATTTGGTCGACCTACAATTGTTATAAATACTGATTTCAATACTTTTCTCCTTAATTCTACTTTTTAATAATTATATCATTTTTTGAAAAAATTTTCTATAAAAAAAGGTTTCATTTAAGAAACCTTTGTTAAAATTAATTACATAGCCAGTCTTTTTAGCGTAACTTCGAAGAAAGTGATTACACTTATATTTGCGAAATCTATAAAAAAGTGAACCAACTATCGGAATTACAAAAAAACGCTATTTTTTTGAATAAATATATTTTTCTGTAATCGCTTTCATATTTGAAATTCCGTTAGGAGTAGCTCCCATTCCAAATCCGCAATGACCAGAAACAATTACAGCTGCATCGTAATTTGAACCCATAGATTTGAATGTCACAAAATTTAGATACAAATAAATAAGTAGAGTTTGAGCTAGTAGAAGTATGATTACAGGACCTGCTAAATCTATTAAATCCCACAATCTAAGTGACATTAATGCCATAGCTAAAAATAAACTTAGGGAAATATCTTCCAAGATGCTAATTTCTTTTGTTGGAGCGTGAAGTGACTCTACATTGTCAGAAATATTTCTAATTATTGCTGCAACAATCATAGGTCCAATATAAACTGGAAATTTCATTGCTGGAAGCAAAAAATTTATGAAAAGTGACAAATATGAACCAATTCCCATGGCAATTAAAATATAGAAAAATGCCATTGAAAATCTTTCTCCATCAAGGTATGGTCTTTGTTTTTTTAGTACTTCTTCGTCTATATCTTTTTCAACATTTTCTTTTGCCATATGTTCAGGAAGCAATTTGTGCTTTTTAATAAGACGACTTGCAATCGGACCACCTAACATTGAACCTACAATAAGTCCATAAGTTGCTGAAGCTATTGCTATTGCCTTTGCTCCTGTATAACCCATTTTTTCGATTTCAGGTGCAACTGCTGCAGAAGTACCATGTCCTCCCGTCATTGCCACAGAACCTGTCATAAGAGCAAGAAGCGGTTTTAATCCAACTAATCCCGAAAAGCAAAATTGGTACAACATTTTGTAATATACAAAGTCCAATTGCCACGAATAAAAATATAAGTACCTTTTTTCCACCTTTTTTCAGTAACTTTAAACTTGCGTTAAATCCTACACTTGTAAAAAACATTATCATAAAAAATTTTTGAAGCGTATCGTCAAAACTAATTTCTACAATTTCCGTCTGACGCAAAAATAAAAGAGATGATTGAAAAATAAAAAAATCCACCAATAACCGGTGAAGGTATACAGTATTTTTTTCAAAAAAATTTTTACTTTTTTTCTCAATTTCATCCCAATAAGTAGTAAAAATAACCGATAGACCTATCGTTTGAATCATATCAAGTTTCATTTAATTCCTCCTTTTTTTCTAAATATTAAATTCACATAGTTACATTATACACTAAATATGGCAAATCTGCAAATTTTTAACTCAAAATATTTTTCTTGAAATTTGGAAAAACAAGCAAAATGTGGTAAAATATTAAATATAACTTTATTAGCAAAGGCGGGAAATATTATGGATTTTAAGCAAGTGAAGGAAAATGAAGAAAAAGCTGTTTTAAAAAATAAAAATGTCGTTGATAGTGACTTTTGGCGACAAAAATATCACATTCAAGGAATTGTGGGACTTATAAATGATCCTAATGGATTTTCACAGTTTAACGGAGAATATCATATGTTTTACCAATGGAATCCGCTTAGCACAGAGCATAAAAATAAAACTTGGGCTCACAGTAAAAGCCATGATTTACTGCATTGGGAAAGATGCGAAACTGCATTAAGACCTGATACTTGGTATTCAAAAAATGGAGTTTATTCTGGAAGTGGAATTGTAATTGATGGAAAACTTTATTTATTTTACACTGGAAATGTAAAAGATGCAGAAGGGAATAGAGAATCATACCAATGTATCGCAGTTTCAGAAGATGGAGAGCACTTTGACAGATGGGAGCCAAGCATAGTAAACCAGCCAGATGGATATACAAGACACATAAGAGATCCAAAAATTTGGGAAAAAGACGGAAAATATTATGCAGTTCTTGGAATTCAAAGTGAAAAACTGGAAGGAAAAGTTGTACTTTACTCTTCAGAAAATATAAAAGATTGGAAATTTGAAGGCGAAATTGCTGGAGCAAATCATGGAAAATTAAAAGATTTTGGATTTATGTGGGAATGTCCAGATTATTTTCAATTAAAAGATGAAAAAACTGGAAAAGTCGTTGATTTATTGGTAGCTTTGCCACAAGGATTAGAACCGCAAGGGGATTTATATAACAATAAATATCAGACAGGATATTTTTTTGGAAAATTGGACTACGAAAAACCAGAATTTGAAATTAGCTCGGAATTTGTGGAAATTGACAGAGGACACGATTTTTATGCGCCGCAATCAATGGAAGATGACAAAGGAAGAAGAATTGTTGTCGGATGGATGGGAGTTCCAGAAGATGAAGATTTTCCTACAGTTAAAAATGAATGGATACATTGCTTGACTTTGCCAAGAGAGTTGAAAGTGAGAGATGGAAAACTTTATCAAGAACCAATTTCTGAAATGGTTTCAATAAGAGGGGAGAAAATGGAATTTGAAGGTTTTGTTAAAGGTGAAAAAGAGATTGGAAAAGGGAAAACTTATGAATTAATTGCCAAATTTAATGATATTTCTTCAGACTTTGGATTAAAATTGAGAGTTGGAAAAGACAGTGAAACTGTTGTAAAATTTGACTTTGAAGATAAAAAACTAGTTCTTGACAGAAGTTGCGGTGCACAAGCTGATAAGAGCGTAAGAAAAGTTTTTTTAGGCGATAGAAAAGATTTGGAACTTAGAATTTTTGTTGATAATTCTTCTGTTGAAATTTTTGTAAATAATGGAGAAGAAGTTTTTTCTTCAAGAATTTTCCCTTCAGAAAATGCTGACAAAATCATTGTTTTTGCTGAAAATGAAACGAAAGTAAAAACTTGAAAAAAATGGGAATGGCAATAATAAATAAAAAAATAAAATTATTATAATATAAAAATATGAAGATAAAAACAAAAAAACACATAAAGATATAAATACAAATATAAATATAAATATAAAACATATAAAGATAAGGAAATAAAAAAATTGATTAATACTGAAAAACATAATATAAAAACTTGATATAATAAATCTTTTGGATGATATTTTTGCATGAAAAAAATATAGCAATATTCAGCTTAATTACTATTTTTTTCTAAAAAAATAATTATTCAAAAAAAGAAAAAAATTATTTGTTACAAATATTGTAAATATTGTGATAAAAAAATTTAATTTATATCGATTATTTAATTGAAAAAAATGTACTAAAAAAATATAAAAAAAGAGAAAAAAATAAAAACAACTTTTGAGAATTTCTGTAGCGCAATTATTTTTTTATGGATTCTGACAACTCAGGAGTTGTTTTTGAGGCAGGGAGAAATTGCTAAAATAATTAATTCACACCAAGTTGGATTTGTAAATGCAACTTTGCAAAAATATTTTGAAAAAAATAAAGAAAAAAATTTGATCAAGAAATTCCAAAAGGATAAAAAGATGGGATAGTTTATTCATATCCGCAGTGGTTTGTGAATAAACTAAAATCAGATTTTCCAGATGACTATTTAAAAAAATTATGAAATCTTATAAAAAGAGAAGTTTTCTTTCCGTGAGATATGACAAAAAAATAAATTTACAAAAGAAGAATTTGAAAATTTGTTAAAAAAATTGACACTCAAATTTTTATTTTTCCGTGGAAGAAGTTTATTATTTGTCCAATGCGAATATTTTTTTGAAACTAAAAAAATTGTAAAAGTGGAGAAATAGTTGTTCAAGATAGCTTCTTCATATTTAGCGGTAAAAAAATCTTGAAGTTTCGCAAGATGATGTTGTTTTTAGACGCTTGTAGTGCACCTGGTGGAAAATCACTTGCAATTTTACAGCTTTTTAATCCTAAAATTTTGATTTCTACTGACATTCACGAGCATAAAATTAAGATTTTAGAAAATCTGAAAAAAATAAATATGGATATAAAAATTGGAAAAATAGAGTTGAATGACGCCATAAAAATTGAAAAATTTAGACAAAAAAATTTGATAAAAATACTTTTGGATGTGCCTTGTAGCGGACTTGGAGTACTTCGTAAAAAAACCCCGAAAAAAATATGAATTGGAATCGAATAATTTTAAAAGTCTTAAAAAAATTCAAAAGAAAAATTTTTTTGAGAGTGCATTTAATTCACTAAAAGATGGTGGAGAAATTATTTATAGCACTTGCACTTTTTTTCAAAAAAATGAAAAATACGAATAATGTTAAATATTTTTTTGGAAAAAAATATAAAAAAATTTGGAAATTAAAGAAGTTGTAATTCCAGAAAATATTAAGATTCTAAAAAGACGAGTTTGGTGGCATTTATATTTCTTATGAAAATGAATATTTGGATGGATTTTATATAGCAAAAATTTAAAAAAAGTAAAAAAATCTGATGGTGATTAACAAAAGAACAGAAAGGATATGTTAGTATGCAATTTAATTTTAATGACGACATAAAATTTATAATGCAAAAGTTAAATGCAAATGGAAGTGGATTTCTTGTCGGAGGAGCGATACGAGATTTAATCTTGCGTCGTGATCCCGGAGATTATGATTTTGCTACTGATATTGAATATTCAACGCTAAAGGCGATTTTTTCAGATTATTCACCAAAAGAAGTGGGTGCTCATTTTGGAATTTTGATGATTCATTTAAATGGCGTAGATTATGAAATTGCAAAGTTTCGTCGTGAAACTGGAGTTTACAACAGCAGATACCCAAAAGAAATTAAATTTGTAAAAAAAATTGAAGATGACTTATCTCGTCGGGATTTTACGATAAATGCAATGGCATATAGCCAAAAAACTGGGGTTATTGATCTTTTTGGAGGTTTAAAAGACTTAAAAAATAAAACTATTAAATTTGTTGGAAATCCAAAGTTACGAATTGAAGAAGATACGCTAAGAATTTTGAGAGCTTTTAGATTTATGGCAAAAACTTGGGTTTAATCTTGATAAAAAGACAGCTGAAGCGATTTGTGAAAAAAGAAAATTTTTGAATAAAATTTCGCATGAGAGAATTTTTGATGAATTTAGTAAAATTTTGATTGCACCATATGCCATAAAAGCGTTAAAAAAGATGAAATCGCTAAAAGTTTTGGAATTTATAATTCCTGAATTTCGCTATGCTTATAACTTTGACCAAAATAATCCACATCACACCGATGATTTGTTTCATCACATAATTAAAGTTGTAAATCTTTGTGACAAAGACTTGATTACAAAATTTGCAGCGCTTTTTCATGATTTGGGAAAAATTAACACAAAAAGTATTGACGCAAAAGGAATTTTTCACTTTTATGGACACGAAAAAGAGAGTGCGTTAATTGCTGAAGAAAAACTTAGGGAACTTAGAGCACCAAAAGAGTTTATAAATTCGGTAAAAAAAATAATTTTAAATCATATGTTAATCTATCAAGAAGTTTCTGACAAAAACTTTGAAAAAAATTAATAATTAATTTTGAAGAAAAAAATTTAAAGCGGCTTTTTAATTTATTTTCTGCCGACTTAAATTCTAAAAAAATATAAATTCTAAAGAAGAAAAATCAAAAAAATTTTTATATGATTTTTTTAAAAAAAGAATTGAAAAATTTGAAAAAAACAGGGAAATATTCCTAGCATTAAAGATTTGGATTTGACGGGAATTGACTTGATAAATTTGAAATTTGAGAATAGAGAAATTGGAAAAACTAAAAAAATGAATTGTATGAACTTGTTTTGTCAGATGAATTAAAAAAATGAAAAAAGAAGAATTGATAAAATATTTGGCAAAAAAATATAATTTGTGTCAAAATTTTAAACATGAGAATTCTTGCGGTGCGATTGTTTTTAACAATAAAAATCAAAAAAATTTTTTTGATTGTGAAGATGTTTAATGGAAATTGGGGATTTCCCAAAGGTCATATTGAAGAATGTGAAACTGAAGTTGAAACAGCAATAAGAGAGGTTTTTTTGAAGAAACTGGAATTAAAATTAATATTGTTTCTGATAAAAAAATATGAGATAAAAATATGTTCCAAATGAAACGACAATTAAAAAAAGTTACATTTTTTTATTGGAATAACGGAAAATGAAGAAGTGACGGTTGACGAGCAGGAAATTGAAGCATATAAATGGTGCTCTTATGAAGAAGCACTAAAAACAATAACTTATCGACTGCAAAAAGAAGTTTTGGAAAAATTCTTACAAAAATTTTGAAACAGAAAAAAATTTGGAAAGTTTGGAAAAATTAAATTATGAAAAACTGAGAAAATATTGGGTTATGAAGTTCATAGAAAAAAAGTTAAAAAAATATAAATTTGAGAATAAAAAGAAAATATGCAAATTTATATTTCCGCTCCAGAAAAAATTTGCACAGTGATTACATAAAAAAACTTTTTTTGATTTCGAAAGAAAAATGGATAAAAAAAGTTTTAAAAAAACTTGAAAAAAATAAAAAGAAGAACGAAAAGAAAAGGAATATATTACTGGAGAAATTCATAATTTTTTTGGGTCAAAAAAATATGTTTTAATTGTAAAATTGGGAAATATTAATCGAGTGGCTTTTTAAAAAGTGATAAAAAAATGAAATTATTTTTGACAGTCAAAAGCGATATTTTTGATAATTCGGAAGAAAAAAAGAGAATTTTGGAAAAGTGGTATTTTGAAAATGCTAAAAAAAGTTTTTTTAGAACTTTTTGAAAAAAATGGGCAGAAATTTTGAATGAAGATGTAAAAAAATTTTTCGGTAAAACCATTAAGTAAAAAAATGGGGATTTTGTAATTATACAAAAAGATATGTGACTTTAAATGTGGAACTTATAAAGCGAACTCCGTTTGAAATCGAATATGTAATTTTGCATGAACTTGCTCATTTAAAAATATCCAAATCACGGAAAAAGGATTTTTACAATTATGTAGAAAAATATATGCCAAATTATAGAAATGCTGAAAAAATGCTAAATGCAAAAGCATCATTATTAATTTAAAAAAATCCCCTAAAAAATTAAAGGGATTTTTATTTTATTTATTATTTTTTTTAACTTTTTTTAAAAATCAGCTAAGATTTCAATTTTTTTCCATCTTCATAAACAAATAAGCCAGTCACAGCTTCGTGTGGTAAATTAAAATGTATTTTTTCTGAAGCTTGAATTATATAGTTATTTTGAGTTTTGTCGTCTATTGGACATCCTGCGCAGTCACTGTGTCCAGCGATGAAGATGTGGTCAGATTTATGTTTGTTGACAGAAATCAAAACGACTTTATCTTCCACAGATTTTAAATAATCTTCGTGTATAATTTTATTTACAGGTCCAGCATCTGTAATTGTATCTACATATTTATAGTTATAATTATTTCTTATATATTCATTTAGAAGATGAATAAATCTTCCGTCCATACAGCAAATCAATGTGCAAAACATATTTTCTCCTTTTTTAATTGTATATTTTTAGTGAACTATTCCCACTTGTAGAAGAGGGAGCTTATTGGGAAGTATCTGCTTTTGCAGATATATTTACCAAGCTCAATGGACAGTCCCTACCCTGACTATGAATATTATACCATGTAAGAGCTGTTATTTCAAGCTATATTCTGCAATTCATCTCCCACTTATAGAAGAAGGAGACTTCTTGCTAAATATTGTTAAATTTTTGTAATTATAAGTTTAAATTATTTTATTTCGGTTGCCTGTGGATAAATATCTTTTTATTTCGTTTATTATTTTATCAACTTTTTTTCCACAGTACATTTTCGTTTTTTTCGATTTCCTTTTACAGCCACTCTTACATGAACACATTTTTTTCTTTAGCGTAAGGTGCAACTGTTGGATTGGACATTTGAAAATAATCTTTTAATCTGTCGTCAATTTTTCCTTCAGGAACGCCTTTTATTTCTAAAGTTTTCATAAGTAAAGTTGAATTAGAATATTGTTTTAGCAAAGGTAATACATAATTGTCTAACATAACAGTCATTTCTTTTGGCGGACCAGGTAAAATTATTATTTTTTTCCCATCCTTTTCAAAAAAACATCCCGGCGCAAGACCAACTTCATTTTCTAAAAGTACTGATCCTTTTAAAATAGAGGCTTCTTTTTCTGCACCGCTTGCGACTTCAAAAAAACCACGCTCGTTGTATTTTTTTATAATTAAATCATAATATTTTTGTATCATTTCCAATTCAACATCAAAGTAATCAGCAACAACTTCTTTTGTGATGTCGTCAATCGTAGGTCCAAGTCCTCCAGTTGTAATGACCAAATCCACTCTGTTAAATGCAATTTTAAGACATTCTTTTAATCTTTCAAAATTATCTCCAACAGTAGTTTGATAATATAAGTCAATTCCTATATCTGTAAATTTTTTTGGAAATATATTGTGAATTTGTGTTGACAATATCTCCAACAAGTAGTTCTGTTCCCACGCAAATAATTTCTGCTTTCATTATTTTCTCCCATTTTTTTTGTTTATTTTATTAAAGTTATTATATCACAATAAATCATTTGGCACAATATTTTCATTTTTGTAAAAAAATTGAGTAAAAATATTGATAAACAAAAAGAAAAAAATGCCTGTGGACAAAAAAATAAAAAAATAAGTTATAATATAAACAAAATATATGATTGGAGAAGGTTTGAATGGATATACATCATTTGAAAATTTTTTTTGAAGCGTGTCGGGAAAAAAGTTTTACAAAAGCAGCAAAAAAACTGTATATTAGTCAATCAGCGGTGTCTATACAAATAAAAAAATTGGAAACAAAATTAGATATACAACTTATCGAAAGAAATTCAAAAAAATTTTTAAGTTGACATTTGCAGGAAAAGAACTGTATCGAATGTCTAAAGATGTATTTGATAAAATCTTGCGAATGGAAACGGAGATGCAAAGAATTGCTTATTATGGTAAAGGAAAAATTTCGATTGGAGCGACTCACAATATTGGAGAGCCAGTTTTACCTAAAATAATGGTTGAATTTAAGAAAAAATATCCTGAAATAGAATTTGATTTATATATAAAAAATAGAGAATCTCTTATGCGTCATTTGAAAGAAGGAACAGTTGATGTAGCTTTAATGGAAGAATATTTTATTGAGGATAAGGAGCTTAAAAATTATTGAAACTGAAGAATATCCATTTGTGGTTGTCGCAGGAGCTCAAATTTCCGATTATGAAGAATTAAAAAAATTTAAAAATTGTTAAAGCGAGATACGATACTTACGAATAAATATTTGGATTTATTTGAGAAAAATTATTGGTTTTAATTTGGAAAAATCGAATTGTAATTAACGGAAGTATTGAAACAATGAAAAAAATATGATAAAAAAACGGACTTGGATTTGCAGTGCTCCCGTATTACAGTGTTTATGAAGAAATACTTCGAGGAACATTAAAAAAATTGTTCACAGTTTTGAGAAATGGGAAGAAAAAAATTTCAAATTGTGTATAAAAAGAAAAATAGTGAAAAAGAAGGAATTGAGAAATTTGTAAATTTTGTGAAAGACTATAAAATTAATGGAAATTATTCTGACGAAAAAAATAAATGATTTGATATTTAAAAAAATTTTTGAATAAATAATAAAATTTATCTTATTTATGCTATAAACAATTAAATTTCTATAAACTTTTTTTAAAACAAAAAAATAAAAAAATTTTTTTAGAAATCTAATATTTGAAATATAATTTTTAAGATAAGTTTTAAAAATTTATTTTAAATAAATTTTTAAATTGAGGTAAAATAAATGTTAAAAGAAAATATAAAAAAATTCATATTTAACTGCTTATAAAACTGTCAAAGATTTTGTAGAAAATGATGAAAATATTGAAAAAACTACTAAAATTTCAGAAGAGCTGGCAGAAGCTTACAAAGCTGGAAAGAAGTCGTTAATTGCTGGAAATGGTGGAAGTAATTGTGACGCTATGCATTTTGCGGAAGAGTTTACAGGAAGATTTAGAAGTGACAGACCTGCTTTGCCGTCGATTAGCATAAGTGACAGTTCGCACATCACTTGTGTTGGAAATGATTTTGGTTTTAATTTCGTTTTTGCAAAAGGAGTGGAAGCCTTTGGTCAAGAAGGAGATTTTTTCTTTGGAATCTCAACTTCAGGAAACTCTCAAAATGTGATTGAAGCGGTGAAAGTAGCAAAGAAAAAAGGTTTAAAAACAGTTGCTCTTTTGGGAAAAGACGGCGGGAAATTAAAAGGTGTGTGTGATTATGAATTTATTATCCCTGGAAAAACTTCTGACAGAATTCAGGAAGTCCATATGATGATTTTACATATAATTATTGAAGGTGTGGAAAGAATTTTGTTTCCAGAAAATTATTAATAATTTTTTTATTTTATTTTTTTGTTTTCTAGTTAATTATAAAAAAATTTTAGAAATATGAATTAAATAAACATATAAATTATTAATATTTTTTTAATTAAAAAAAGACAAAAGACAAAAAGATAAAAGATAAATAATATATATTTAACTATATAAAATTTATATATTTAAATCTATTGAAATTAAAAAAAGAAAAATGTGATATATTATTAATATCAAAAAAAGTAAATAATAAATTAAAAATAATAAAAAAATAGGAGTGAAATATTATGAAATTAGTTGTTAGGATAAGGGAAAAGTCAAAATAATAAAACAACTTATTTAAGCGATCCTTTGTCGTTGCTGGTTTTTTTAATATTTCTTGAAAATTAATATAAGAGTCAGTAATTTTAGGATTATTGGCTCTTTTTTTCTTATTTTAGTTTGAAAATATTTAAATATTTAAAGAAAAAAAGACCAGTAAAATGGTTTTTTTATTTAAAAAAATAGGAGGAAAAAAATATGATAAAAGCAGGAATTGTAGGAGCGACAGGTTATGCTGGACAGCAATTATTATGGATTTTAAATAATCACAAAGAAGTTGAGATAGAATTTATTTCATCGCATTCGTTTGCGGGGGAAAATATTGGAGATATTTATAAAAATTATAAGAAATATTTTGAGAAAAAATTGATTTCGATTGAAGAAGTTAAGGAGAATTTGGAGAAAATTGATGTTTTATTTTTAGCTTTACCTCATGGAATGTCGGAAGATATGACGAAATTGGCTTTGGAAAAAGATGTAAAAGTTATAGATTTGGGAGCGGATTTTAGATTGGATGATTCAGAGATTTATGAAAAATGGTACAAAGTGAAACATAATTATCCAGAAATCAATAAAAATGCAGTTTACGGGCTTCCTGAAATTCACAAAGAAGAAATTAAAAATACGAAAGTTGTGGCTTCACCTGGATGTTATCCCACTTCTGCTATTTTAGGCGTGGCACCGTTACTAAAAAATGGGCTTGTTGATACGAAAAAAATTATTGTTGATTCGAAGTCAGGAGTTTCGGGAGCTGGAAGAAGTGCTAAATTGGATTTAATTTATGCTGAAGTTAATGAAAATTTTAAGGCTTATAATATTTTGAAACATAGACACACGCCTGAAATAAAGCAAGAGATGGATAAATTATCGAATGGGGATATTAATTTAGTATTTACTCCGCATTTATTGCCGATAAATAGAGGGATTCTTTCGACAATTTATTTGGATGTGAAAGATGAATTTAAGGAAAGTTTGACGGAAGAAAAAAATTTATGAAATTTATAATGAATTTTTATAAAAATGAGTATTTTGTAAGAGTTACTGAAAAATTTGCCAGAGATAAAAAAATGTGAAAAAAATAGTAATATTTGTGAGATTGGGGTTCGATATGACAAGGAATTTGGGAACATTGTTGTCGTGTCGGCGATTGATAATTTGATAAAAAGGTGCTGGTGGACAAGCAGTTCAGAGTATGAACATTTTATTTGGATTTGATGAAAATGAAGGATTGGAATTTTTTTGTCGATGTATTTATAAAAAAATATTTTGTTAATAAGATTTTATTAATAGAATGTTACAGATAAAAAAAGAAAGGAGCGTGTGATTCATAATTTTTATAAAATAATTAAAAATTATTTATCATACAAAAGTTATATGAAAATAATAGAAAATGGAACGATTACTGATGTTAAAGGAATTAAAGCGACTGGAATATCAGCAAAATTGAAAAAAAGTGGAAAAAAAGATATAGCTTTGATTTATAGCGAGGAAAAAGCGGTTTCAGCTGCGGTTTTTACAAAAAATTTGGCAAAGGCTGCACCAATTATTCTGGATATTGAGCATGTAAAAAATAATAATACACAAGCGATTATTGTAAATAGTGGAAATGCAAATTCTTGTACGGGGGATACTGGACTTGCGAATGCGAAAAAAATGACCGAGATCGTTGCAAATAAATTAGGATTGAGTGCTGAGGAAGTTTTAGTTCAGTCCACTGGAATTATCGGGGTTCAGCTTGATATGGAAAAAATTGAAAACGGAATTAATCAAGTAGTGGAAAATTTGTCAGAAGATGGCGGAATTGATGCGGCTACTGCGATTATGACTACTGACACCTTTGTTAAGCAGATTTGCTTGGAAATTGAGATTGCTGGGAAAAAGGTGAAAGTAGCTGGAATGTGTAAAGGTTCTGGAATGATTCATCCAAATATGGCGACAATGCTTTCATTTACTGTAACTGATGTGAATATTGAAAAATCTTTGTTGCAAAAAATGTTTTCTGAAATTGCTGACAACACTTTCAATATGATTTCAGTTGACGGAGATACAAGCACAAACGATATGGCTTGTGTTTTGGCAAATGGACTAGCAGGGAATGAAAAAATTGTTGATGAAAATTCAGCTGGATATGATGAGTTTAAAAAGGCGTTATATAAAGTGAATGAAGAATTGGCTAAATTAATTGCGAAAGATGGAGAAGGTGCAACAAAATTGATTCAAGTTACAACAAATGGAGCAAAAACGCTAAAAGATGCAAAAAAAGTTTCAAAATCAGTTATCACTTCAAGTCTTTTTAAAGCGGCAGTTTTTGGTGGCGACCCAAATTGGGGAAGAATTTTGTGTGCGGTTGGATATTCAGAAGCTGATTTGATGATTGATAAAGTTAATATCTTTCTAAAAGCTGGAAATGATATGGTTCAAGTTGCGAAAAATGGGATGGCACAGGATTTTGATATTCCAAAAGCTGAGAAAATTTTAAAGGCTGAAACCGTTGAAATAATTATTGAATTAAATGATGGAGAGTTTGAAGCGACTGCTTGGGGATGTGACTTGAGTTATGATTATGTGAAAATTAATGCGGAGTATCATACTTAATAATTTTTAAAATAAATTTATGATTTTAAGAATTTTTTTGTTAGTAGATTTTTTTCAAGATAATTTTTTTAAAAGAATTATTTATAAAAATTAAATTTTTGAAAAAAACTAAAAAAATAAGAAAAAAATTTTAATAAAAGAAAGGGAAAAATATGATTTCAAATTTAGATAAAGCGAAAATTTTAGTAAAAAGCGTTGCCTTTTATAAAAAAATATCATAATAAAAACGATTGTTATTAAATATGGCGGAAGTGCGATGGTTAATCCTGTTGCTCGGGAACAGTTCATTCAAGATGTGGTTCTTATGAAATATGTTGGGATAAATCCTGTGATTGTGCATGGTGGAGGGCCTGAAATAAACGAGATGCTTCAAAAAATTGGAAAAGAAAGCAAATTTATTGCAGGAAATCGTGTGACTGATGAAGAAACGATGGAAATTGTGGAAATGGTTCTTTCTGGAAAAGTTAATAAAGGAATTGTGTCAGATATCAATAAATATGGCGGAAAAGCTGTTGGTCTTAGTGGAAAAGATGGAAATATGGTTTTGGTTGAGAAGAAGTTTGTTGAAGTTGATGGAGAAAAGGTTGATATTGGATTTGTCGGAGAGATTAAGGAAATTAATACGGAAGTTATAAAATTATTGGAGTCGAATGATACGATTCCTGTGATTTCTTCAATTGGAGTTGACAAAAATGGTCAGACATACAATATTAATGCAGATTATGTGGCAGGTGCAATTGCTGGAAAATTACAGGCTGACAGACTGATATTTTTGACAGATGTTGATGGAATTTTGCTTGACTATAACAATAAACAGACGCTTATTGATGAAATCGATGTGGAAAAAGTGAACGATTTAATCGGGCGAGGAATTATTAGCGGCGGAATGTTGCCAAAAGTTACAACTTGTTTGAATGCAATTGAAAATGGAGTGGAAAATGTTGTTATCCTAAATGGGAAATTGGAACATTCTGTAATTCTTGAGTTGTTTACAGTCGAAGGGGCTGGAACATTAATTAAGAAAGATGCAAATTTAGAGGATTAAAATTATTTGAAAAAAGAAAATATCTTAAAAAGTAAAAAATATTTTTATAAAAAAATTTTTGAAATTAAAAAAACTAGAAGATTGTCGAATATTTTCTAAAAAAATTAAGAAAGAAGTGATTTAATGTTATTAAATGTATATAGCCGTTATAATAAAATTTTTGAAAAAGGAAAAGGAACATATATTTACGATAATGAAGGAAATGAATATTTAGATTTTGTGTCGGGAATTTCAGTAAATTGCTTGGGACACGCAAGTCCTGTGATTACAAAGGCTTTAACGGAGCAAAGTCAGAAATTGGTGCATATTTCTAATTTGTATTACAGTCAACCACAATTGGATTTGGCGAATAAACTTACGGAAAATAGTGAAATGGAAAGTGTTTTTTTTACAAATAGTGGAACTGAAGCGATTGAGTTGGCTTTAAAAATTGCTCGAAAATATGGGAATAATTTGTCATACGATGAAAATGGAAATAAAATTGCTGATAAAACAGAAATAATTTATATGAAAAATTCATTTCATGGAAGAAGTACTGGAGCCTTGGCAGTCACAGGTCAGCCGAAATATCAAAAACCGTTTGAGCCATTAATGAAAAATGTTACAGAATGTAATTTTAACGATGTTGAGGATTTAAAAGCAAAAGTAAGCGAAAAAACTGCTGCTATTATTTTGGAACCAATTCAGGGAGAAAGCGGACTTGAAAGTGCTACGCCTGAATTTATGGAAGCTATAAAAGAATTGAGTGAAAAATATAATACACTTGTGATTTTTGACGAAATTCAATGCGGAATGGGAAGAACTGGAAAATTATTTGCCTATGAAAATTTTGATTTAATTCCAGATATAGTTACAATTGCAAAATCACTTGGTGGCGGAGTTCCAATCGGAGCTTGTTTGACAAAAGGAAAGGCAAATGACGTGCTAGTTCCTGGCGACCATGGTTCAACTTACGGAGGAAATCCTTTAGTTTGTGCCGTTGCAAATGCTGTTTTATACGAATTAATTGACAACAAATTAATTGAAAAAAATGTTGTGGAAAAAGGTCAGTATTCTGTGGAAAAATTGGAAAAATTAAAGGAAAAATTTGATTTTATCGAAGAAATTCGTGGAAAAGGACTTCTTTTAGGAATAAAATTTGATGAGAAAAAAGTTTTGGCAAAAGACGTTGTTTTAAAAGCATTAGAAAATGGGTTGTTACTAGTTGGAGCTGGAAATAATGTTGTGAGATTTTTTCCACCATTTAATGTAACAAACGATGAAATTGACAAAGCTATTTCGATTTTGGAAAAAGTTTTTGAAAAAATTTCTTTTTAGTAATTGAAAATTATAATTGTAAATTAAAAAAATTATTAAGGTAAAATTATACTGAAAGAATGAAAAAAATTTAGAGTTAAAGGGAGATTTTTATGAAAAACCTTTAGAAAAAAATTGCGATACTTTTTTTCTTTTGGTAAGTTTGATGAATTTTGGTGCGTCGAATATTGAAGAAAAAATTGCTCAGATTAGGAAAAATTTTGCAAGTACTAATGCTGTGAAAAATTATGTTATTAAGGAAGTTGAAGATTCAGAGCAAAGTACAGATGGTGGCGTTGTGAAATATTATTTGCAAAATGGAATTGTTAAAAAAATTGTAGTTGAACATTTTGGAGAAAGTTGGAATAGTTTGATAGAATATTATGTAAAAAAATGGAAAAGTTTATTTTATTTTTTTGATAAGTCTGAAAAAAATATAATGTACCATATTATGTGGATTCTAAGTGGTATAAAGAAAAATAAGCTAAAAAAATGGAGAAGTTTTTGATAAAAAGAAAAATCGAAATTTTCTGAACAACGGTACTATTTTTGATGAAAAATGAAAAAAATTGATTCGGTATATTGGTGAGAATAAAAAAAGGTTGTTGAGAATGGACAAAAATTGAAGGAAATTGAGAAAGATATATTGAATGAATATTATAGAATAAAAAAATTAATATATAGTTATAAATAAAAATTGGAAAAATTAAATAATAGCAAGGGACAGAATCTTTTGTTATTATATGAAAAAAAATAAAAATTAAGGAGATGTTATGCTAAAAGGAAAATCATTTTTAAAATTATTAGATTTTACGACGGAGGAATTGCAGTATTTACTGGATTTGGCGAAAAAATTGAAGATAGATAAGAAAAATGGGACTGAGAAAAAAACAATGATTGGAAAAAATATTGCTTTGATTTTTGAGAAAACTTCTACTAGAACGAGATGTGCGTTTGAAGTGGGAGCTTATGATCAAGGAGCAAATGTCACTTACATTGGGCCTTCTGCATCACAAATTGGAGATAAGGAATCTATGGAAGATACTGCAAAAGTTTTGGGAAGATTTTATGATGGAATCGAATATCGAGGATACGGTCAAGAATTGGTCGAAACTTTGGCTGAACATTCGGGAGTGCCTGTTTGGAATGGACTTACAACTGAGTTTCATCCAACACAGATTTTGGCGGATTTTTTGACAATTACAGAGAAAAAAGGTAAATTGAAAGGAATAAAATTCGCATTTTTAGGCGATGGAAAAAATAATATGGCAAATTCTTTAATGATTGGTGCTGCCAAATTTGGAATGGATTTTAGAATTGTTTGTCCGAAAGAATATTTTCCTGAAGAAAAATTAGTTGAAGAAGCTAAAAAAATTGCCGAAAAAACTGGTGGAAAAATTTTGTTGACAGAAGATAAAATTGAAGGTGTGAAAGATGCCGATGTCGTTTATACTGATGTTTGGGTGTCGATGGGAGAACCAAAAGAAATTTGGAAAGAAAGAATCGACAAATTGCTTCCATACCAGGTAAATGCTGATTTAGTTAAGCATTGTTCAAACGATTACTTATTTATGCACTGTTTACCAGCGTTTCATGATTTAAATACGAAAGTTGCGAAAAATATTAAAAAAGAATATGGTTTGAAAGAAATGGAAGTTACTGACGAAGTTTTCAGAAGTAAAAATTCTGTTGTATTTGATGAAGCAGAAAATCGTATGCATACGATAAAGGCTGTGATGGTGGCGACTTTGGGAGATTGTGAAATATAATTTTGGGAAAATGATTTTTCTTTATATTTTTGGTTTTGAAATTATTTGTTAAATTATCTATTTAGAAAAAAATCTGAATGGATAATTTTTTTATTTTTTTAATTTTTAGCGCTAGAAAAAAATTATTCATATTTGATATTAGATGTGGTATAATAGTTAAAATATGTAAATTAATATTTAAAAAAATAATAATTGAAAAAAATTTTTTTGATATAATAAAATTGAGAAAGAAAAAGTTTTATTAAAAATTTGAAAGGAAAGTAGAAAAAAATGGAAGAGATTAAAAAAAGAACTTATTATAATAACTGGAATGAGTGGAGCGGGAAAAATCAGAAGTGATTAACTTTTTGAAGATAGAGAATATTTTTTTGTATAGACAATTTTTCCTATAAGTCTTTTTTTCAATATTTGAATGAAATTTTTTTCTTAGCAGTGAGAAGAGAAATAAAGTTGCTGTTGTGATAGATGTGCGAAATCAGGAATTTATGGGACAGTTGACGGAACAGATGAAAATATTGGATGAAGAGGAAATATCTCACACAATGATTTATTTGGATGCAAGAAATGATGTGCTGCTTAGCAGATATGAGTTATCTCGAAGAAAACATCCGCTTAATTTGTATGATACTTTGCTTTCTAACATAAAGGCAGAGCGAAAAATGCTTAAAAATTTTATGTCTTTGGCGGATTTGGTAATTGACACTAGCACCCTTAAAGTAAAGGATTTACAAAAACTTCTGGAAAAAGAATTTTCGGAAAAATTGAAGAAGATAAGTATAAATTTGACTTCGTTTGGATTTAAATATGGAATACCGCTGGATTTACATTTGATGTTTGATTTAAGATTTCTTCCAAATCCTTATTATATTGATGATTTGAAGAAAAAAACTGGAAATCACATTGATGTTCAAAATTATGTAATGGGACTATCTGAGAGTCAAAAATTTTATGAGATGCTGCTGCAAATGCTTATTTATTTGATACCTTGCTATGAAAAGGAAGGAAAATCGCATCTTCGAATAGGAATAGGATGTTCGGGTGGTCAGCATCGTTCTGTAACTTTTGTGAATAAACTTTTTGACGAACTTACGAAAAGAGTTGATTATAAAATTAGTAAATATCACAGGGAAGTTGGGGAAAAAACTGAGATTGATTAAAGTTTAAAGTTTAAAAATTTAAACTTAAAATTTATAAAAAAATGGGGATTATTTGGGAGATAAAAGTTTTTTTGAAAAAGTGGAAAGGTAAAAGATGGAAGAAATTACTTCGCCGGTTAAATATAAGGATATTCCTAAAAATCCTGGAGTTTATCTCATGAAGAATTCTCGTGGGAAAGTAATCTATGTCGGAAAAGCAAAAAATTTGCAAAAATAGAGTAAAATCGTATTTTATGAATATTAAGTCGCACAACGCAAAGACGCTGGAACTTGTGAAAAAATATAAAAAGATATTGAGTTTTTTTATTTGTAAAAGTGAAGTGGAAGCGCTTATTTTGGAAAAATAACTTGATTAAAAAAATATGCCTAAATATAATATTTTTGTTAAAAAGATGAAAAAACTTATCCGTATTTAAAATTTACAAAAAGAAAAATTTCCTAAGATAGAAATCGTAAGAAGTACGAGAAAAATTAAATGAAAATGCAAAATATTTTGGTCCTTATCCGATGGGAATTTATTTTTGCACTAAAAATCTTTGATAAAAAAATATTTCCAATAAGGGATTGTGCTAGAAATATGGATAAGGTGACTAAACCATGTTTAAAAATATCATATGAAAAACTTGTCTTGCACCTTGTAAATTTAAAGATATTTCTTCTGAATACAATGCAAATGTCAAAAATTTTCAGAATTTTTTTAGCTGGAAATAGTGAGAAAGTAATTAAAATGATGGAAAAATAAAAATGAATGAACTAAGTCAAAATATGGAATTTGAACGGGCAATTGTCGAGCGAGAAAAGATAACGGCATTAAAAAAATGCTGCAAACTCAGATTATTGAGTACAGCCGTGAGATTGATGAAGATATATTTGTATTTACAAAAAAAAGGGAAAATATATTTTTGTGCGTGTTGAATGTGCGTGAAGGTAAAATTATTGGAAAAAATCATATTGTTATAAAAGAAGTTGCTGGAAATCAAGAAAGTATTTTTTTGAGCGGCTAATTATAGCTTATTATGAAAAAAAGAAATATTCCAAAAAAATATTATTTTTTTGATGAAAAAAATATGCGGAAAAAAAGAAGAGCTTATCAAAGAATGGGCTAAAATCGAGAAGAAAAAAGAAATTAAACTTTATTTCCCAAAAATTCAAAGCCGAAGAAAACAGCTTTTGGAAATGGGATATTTGAATTTGAATGAAGAAGTAGAAAAGTTTTTTAGAAAAAAACAACTTGTGCGAGAAGGACTGCTTAATTTAAAAAGAAAACTTAGATTAAAAAAAATGCCACATCGGATTGAATGTTTTGATATTTCAAATATTCAAGGAGTTGACGCCGTTGCTGCGATGACTGTTGCAATTGATGGAGAAATTGAACCAAAAGAATATAGACATTTTAAAATTACGGTAAAAGATACGCCTGATGATTTTGCGATGATGAGAGAAGCGATTACGAGAAGATATTCTAAATTAAGTGTGGAAGAGTTGCCAGAGCTGATTTTGATTGATGGGGGAAAAGGTCAGCTGGGAGTTGCGGTGGATGTTTTGGAAAAATTGAAAAAATTTGAATTTTTGGACATAATTAGTATTGCCAAAAGAGAAGAAGAAATTTTTAAAAGTTATGAGAGTGAGCCATATATTTTTGAGAAAAGTGATGAAACTTTGAAAATTTTACAAAGACTTAGGGATGAATCACATAGATTTGGAATTACTCATCACAGAAAATTACGGAGTAAAAAGAAATGTTAAAAAGCGCACTAGACGGCATTTTGGGAATTGGACCGAAAAAGAAAAAAAGAATTGATTAAAAAAATTTGGTCTGATAAAAAAATATTAAAAATGCAAAAATTGAAGAACTTATGGAAGTTGTTCCAGAAAATGTGCGATTTTAATTAAAGAAAAAAATTGTAAATTTTGAAAAATTTTATTATATTAAAAAAATAAAAAAATTTTATGAATGGTTAATTTAAAAAAATTTTAAAAAGGAGGAAAAAAATTTTTGAGAAAAAAAGAATAGTTCTTATGCTTTTTAGGTTGTAGTTTAATTAGCTTTTCGATGTTTGATAAAATAAAAAAAGAAATTAAATGGGCTGAAGAAGAAGAGCCGAGATTTAGAAAAAGTGAAAGTCTATATTGACGGAGAAGAAAAAAATGCGAAAAAGTGATTCCTGGAAGATATGAAATAAAAATTATTTGAAATAACATATCCTAGCGATTTATTTGGAAAAAAATAGATTTTTTTAATGAATTTAATACTTTTTTTGAAGGGATTGAGCCGATTAAAACAAAAAGCGGAGAACCAAAAGTTGTAAATATAAGAGCGACTAGAAAATATTCACTGCTCTTGGAGCAAAGGTTTTATGAGGAAATGCAGCAAATAAAAGAAGATTTGCTATCTGACGAGGAAAAAATCTTAGAACTTCCGGCGTCTTCACTAGACGATTATTACAGACGACAGTTAATTTCAATGTCAAATAGAATGGGTGCAACTGAATACGCTGGAACCGATCAGGAATTTTTAAATCGTCAAATTTATGTATTGTATCAGCTTTTGGACAAGCCTAAATTTAATCCAAACAATGTCTATTCTGAGCTAGATAAGGAATTTTTGATTGAAGAGCTGAAAAAAAATCAAAAAGAAGTTGTTGAAAATTTTGAAAAATCCAAGGTGGAATATTTTATAAAAAGAAAAATTATGAAAAATTCTGGAATTGGAAAAATTGCAAGATGACTCAATTTATAAGTTTGATAAAGATGTTGTGATTTCAGACAAATTGGAAGATCGAGCAATTTTGCCAGAGATGGAAAAAAATGTCTATTTGACAGGGTTTCTGAAAATATTATAGAAGAACTTGCAAAAAAATAATCTAAAATTGAAAAGGACGCCACTACTTTTGGAAAATAGTGATTATCACGGATACATGTTTAATGAAGATAATACAGTCGTATTTATTGGTGGAAAGAAGCCGAAATATTATTACAAAGATTATAAAATTAATGTTGTGAAAAAAGCCGATTGAAGTTTCGGAATTGCTAAAAACTGATTCTAATTATTATGTTTCAGATTTTTTTCTAGAAAAATAAGTAAATTTTTGTGATTTAAATAATTTTAACAGGAGGAAAGATGAGCAATTATATTTTGGAAATGAAAAATATTCGGAAGGAATTTTTGGGTGGAAAAATTGTTGCAAATGATGACATTACCTTGAAGATCAAAAAAGGGGAAATTCATGCAATAGTTGGAGAAAATGGAGCTGGAAAGTCAACGCTTATGAAAATATTAAATGGACTTTATGCACCAACTTCAGGTGAGATTTTTTACAAAGGGAAAAAGACTGAAATAATTAGTCCAACAATGGCAGCAAAACTTGGAATTGGAATGGTTTATCAGCATTTTATGCTAGTTGATACTTTAACGGTTGCAGAAAATATGGTGCTTGGATTTGAGCCAAAAAAAGGAGGAATATTTTTTGACTTGAATAAAGCTAGGAAAAAAGTTCGGGAAGTTTCTGAAAAATATGGTTTAAATATTGATCCTGACGCAAAAGTTTCGGATTTATCGGTTGGAATTCAACAGAGAATAGAAATTTTGAAAGTTTTGTTTAAAGGGGCAGAACTTCTAGTATTTGATGAGCCAAGTGCCGTACTTACACCGCAAGAAGTAAAAGAGCTTTATGAAATTATGAGAAATTTGGTAAAAGAAGGAAAAACTATAATCTTTATTTCGCATAAATTGCAGGAAGTGCTGGATTTATCGGATAATATCACGGTTATCAGAAGAGGAAGCGATGTTGGAAAATTTGCAACAAGTGAAGCAACTAAAGAAAAAATTGCAAATCTTATGGTCGGAAGAGTAGTTTTGTTCGAAGTGAAGCGTCCTGAAGTAAAACTTGGAAAAGTGCTTGTAAAAGTTGAACATTTAACTGTGAAAGATAAAAAGGGTGGAAAAGATGGAATTGAAAAAGTTAGCGATGTTTCTTTTGAAATAAGGGAAGGAGAAGTTCTAGGAATTGCAGGAGTTCAAGGAAATGGACAAACTGAGTTAATCGAAGCTCTGGCTGGGCTTGTAAAAATTGATGCTGGGAAATATTCGATAGGAAATAAAAGTTTGGAAGATAAGACGCCAAAGGAAATTAAAGTTTCGGGACTTGCGCACATTCCAGAAGATAGACACAAAAGGGCGGCAATTGACGATTTTAATGTAGAAGAAAATATGGCGCTTGGACTTCAAGATGAATATTCAAAAGGACTTTTGATGAATTATGGAGAAATTGAAGCTAAAACTAAAAAAATACATTGAAAAAAATATGATATTCGTCCAAATAATGGGAAAAATAAAAATTTGGAGGACTTTCGGGTGGAAATCAGCAAAAAAAGTCGTGGTTGCACGAGAATTGAGAGAAAAATAAGTTTATCATTGCAGCACAGCCAACTCGAGGAGTCGATATTGGTGCGATTGAAATGATACACAACACGATTTTTGCAAGAAAAAAATTAAAAAAATAAAAGCAATTTTTAGTTGTTTCGGCTGAATTGTCGGAAATAATGGCATTAAGCGATAGAATTGCAGTTATGTATTCGGGGAAAAAAATTGTAGGAATTTTGGACAGAAACGAGGCAACAGCGGAAAAAAATTGGAATATTAATGGCAGGAGGGAAATTAAATGATGAAAAAGTAATGAGATAAAATCAAAAATAATAGATTTTATTCCAACAATAGTTTCAGTTTTTATTGCTCTAATTATCGGTGGAATAATAATGATTTCAAAAGGATTAAATCCATTTGTGGCATATTTTGATATGGTAAAGGCAGCTTTTTATCAGAGTTCACCTCGTTCACCATTTTTTAGTGGACTTGCCAAAACTTTATTTATAGCGACACCGCTTATTTTTTCGGCACTGTCGGCAATGGTAGCTTTTCGTGCAGGGCTTTTTAACATAGGAATGCAAGGGCAAATGATTGCTGGAGGACTGACTGCAGCATTTTGGGCTGTTGCGTTTAAAAATCAGTTTTTGGGAAATGTTGTAATTGTAATAATTGTTGCGATGGTTGCAGGATTTATTTGGGCGGGGATCGCAGGTTTTTTAAAATCTAGATTTGGCGTAAATGAAGTAATTAGTACAATAATGTTAAATTATATAATTGTTGAAATTCAGAATTTTTTGATAAATGGACCGTTAAAAGATCCATTATCACAGATTCCTCAAACTGTAAAAGTTGTGAAAAATGCAAGACTTCCACTGCTTTTTGCAAAAGTTACAAAACAAAATTTAAATTTTGGATTTATCTTGGCAATCTTATTAATTATCGCACTTTACTGCTTTTTCAAATATTCGAAAAAAGGTTATGAGATAAAAGCTGTTGGACAAAGTGAAACAGTCGCTGAAAATGCTGGAATTAATCCAAAGAAGATAATGTTTTTAGCAATGGGAATCGCAGGAATTTGTGCTGGACTTGGTGGTGCGGAAAGAGTTTTAGGTGGAGCATCCCAGTATGCCTATACAGAGTTAATTATGGGAGACTACGGTTTTACTGGACTTGCGGTGGCTTTACTTGGAAAAAATAATCCTTTTGGAATTTTAGTTGCGGGAATTTTTTATGCGGCGCTTGAAGTTGGTGGACAGATGTTGCAGCAAAGATATCAAGTTGATAAGGACATTGTATATATAATTCAAGCATTAATTATTATATTTGTAGCATCAGAAAATTTATTTAAGTTTTTTATAAAAAAAAAGAAAAAGTAACTAAAAATTTTAAATATTAAAATTTAAATTTAAAAGGAAGGAAAAAATAAGAAAAATGAAAGAAATAGGGAATTTAATACAGCAAACAATAATTATTGCGCCACCAATTTTAATAACAGCGGTTGGAGCGTGTATTTCAGAACGAAGTGGTGTTGTAAATATTGGTCTTGAAGGAATTATGTTAAGTGGAGCTTTTGCCGCAGCAGTTGTAAATATAGCCACAAGTAATCCATATTTAGGAATTGTGGCAGGAATGGCCGTAGGGGTTTTAATCTCGTTAATTCATGCAGTAATTAGTATAAATTTAAAAGGAAATCAGATTATAAGCGGAGTTGCAATAAATTTATTTGCAGTCGCAGTAACTTCATTTTTAATAAAGGCACTATATAACACAGCTGGAAGTACTCCAATGGCAAAAGATTCCGCTGGAAATCCAATTCTTGCAAACCAGCCTCTGATGTTAATTATTATTTACGCAATCGCAATTTTGACACATTTTTTTCTGTATAAAACAGTTTTAGGACTTAGAATAAGAACGGTTGGAGAGCATCCACTTGCAGCGGATACAGTTGGAATAAGTGTCTACAAGATAAGATATATAAGTGTACTTTTGTCGGGAGCACTCGCAGGACTTGGTGGAGCATATTTGACAACTGTACTGCTTCCATCATTTTCAAATAATATGTCAGCAGGTCGTGGATATATCGCATTGGCGGCGATGATTTTTGGAAAATGGAATCCAATTGGAGCAATATTAGCAAGTTTACTATTTGCCTTTGGTCAAGCATTTGCTGATTATGCCAAAGCAACAGGACTTCACATTCCACAAGAATTTTTGACAATGATACCATATATTTTGACAATATTGGCATTAGTTGGATTTGTTGGAAAAGCTAGAGCACCAAAAGCGTCAGGATTGCCATATGAAAAATAAAACTCGATAAGGGGAAATTATGAGAAAAATAATTTTTATATTTGTGGTATTTTCTTTGGTTTCTTTTTCAAAGGATTTGGAAATAAAAACAGTCAAATTTTTTAGTGCGTGTGGAGAAAATGATAATGAACATTTAAAAAAATACTAGAAAAAGAACAAAGAAAAAATGGATGAAATATATAATAAACTAATTCAGAAATTTGATAAAAAAATAGAAAGCGTTATTCTAAATTAAAGCAGAAGTTAATTAATTCTCAAGAAATGTGGAAAAAAATTCGGGTGAAGAAATGAAAGATTTAACCAAAAAAATATTAATTTTTATAATTTATGTGCAGCCGAACGATTTCAAGTGAACTCAGAAGTTGATTTAATACAGCAAAGAATACAAGAATTAACAAATGAATATAAAAAAATATTTAGATTAAAATAATAATTGAAAAAAATCTGTTTCATAGATTGTCAAATAATTTATGGAACAGACTTTTTGTGTAAAAAAATTTTTGTGGACTGGAGTACGAAAAAAATGGTAATATTAGATGATGAAGAATATGATAAAGTCTGGGATATAGTTTACGATAGATTTAATTTTTAATCCTAGTGTTGATAAAAAAAGAAATAGCGTTTGAATTTAAAGAACCATATATAGTTTATGATATTAGTTATCATTATGGAAATCTAGAGGAAATTGAAGGGTTTGTAGATTGGGGATTTAAAAAAGAAATTCGCGATAAAATAACAGAAATTTTTTTGAAATGTACTAAGGAAAATGGAGAATTGTATGCATTGAATTGGCAACATTCTTGTTTTAGATATAATCCTCGTATTAAAGATGAGCCTAAAATTATAGAAGTTAAAGATGAACGCTACTGGGGTGGCGGGTATACTGCATGTTTTCCAACATATTGTCCAAATGGAGATTATTATTTTTTTATAGATGTTAATTTTCACTTTGGATATTTAGGGCATCCTTGGCAACAAAAGGTTTGGATATATGGAAAAAATTGATTGAAGAATTTAAAAAAGCTGATTTAGAGGGATTTAAGTTAATTGAGGAGAAAAATTAGAGAGGAACATTGAAGAGAATGAAAGACAACAAAATAAAGATTACTGGAGCTAGAGAGCATAATTTACAAAATATTGATATTGAGATTCCAAAGAATGAACTGGTTGTAATTACTGGGGTTTCAGGAAGTGGGAAGTCTTCGCTTGCGTTTGATACGATTTATTCAGAAGGGCAGAGAAGGTATGTTGAGAGCTTGTCGGCTTATGCGAGAATGTTTATTGGGCAGATGCAGAAGCCTGAATTGGATAGTATTGAAGGGCTTTCTCCTGCGATTTCGATTGAACAGAAAAGTGTGTCAAAAAATCCTCGTTCGACTGTTGGGACAACTACGGAAATTTATGATTATATGCGGCTTTTGTGGGCACATATTGGAGAGGCACATTGTCCGATTTGTCATAGAAAAGTGGAAAAACAGTCGATTCAGGAAATTGTCGATAATTTGATGAGTTCTAGGAAAGAAAAGGATAAAATGATAATTTTGTCGCCAGTTGTGATTGATAAAAAGGGAACTCATAAAAATTTGTTTTTGAATTTGCAGAAAAGAGGGTTTCAAAGAGTTCGAGTGAATGGCGATATTCTTGATTTGAGTGATGAAATTGTTTTGGATAAGAATAAAAGGCATCATATTGAAGTTGTTGTTGACAGGGTTGTGTTTAAGGCGGATAATAAGGAATTTTTGAGTCGATTGACAGAGGCGATTGAAACTGCGAGTGAGCTTTCTGATGGGAAAATAATTGTGAATATTAATGGGGAAGATAATAAATTTAGTGAAAATTTTTCTTGTCCAGACCATCCAGATGTTGTATTTCCAGATGTTGTGCCAAGACTTTTTTCATTTAACGCACCATATGGAGCTTGTGAAGTTTGTAATGGGCTTGGTTCAAGGCTGGAAGTGGATGAAAATAAATTAATTGTAGATGAAAATTTATCAATTAATGAAGGTGGAATTGTTTTTCCAGGAGCAACGACTAAAAAGGGCTGGAACTGGGATTTATTCATAGCGATGGCAAAGGCACATAAAATCGACTTGGATAAAAAGGTTTCTAAATTGACTCGAAAAGAAAAAGATGTGATTTTTTATGGAAGTGATAAGCAATTTAACTTTTCTTGGAGTGGAGACAGTTTTAGCTATAACGGAAAACGAGGATTTGAGGGACTTGTGCACAGTATTGAGCGTCGATATAGGGAAACGGCTTCAGAGTCGGCAAAAGAAGAAATTGAAGCAAAATATATGACAGAGAGAACTTGTAAAACTTGTCACGGAAAACGGCTTAAAGATGTTGTGTTGGCGATAACAGTTAATGATAAGAGTATTATTGACTTGACTGAAGTGAGTGTTGTTGATGCACTTGATTTTTATGAAAAAATTCAGCTTACGGAAAAACAAATGCAGATTGCAGCTGAAATTTTGAAGGAAATAAAAGAACGGCTAAAATTTATGATAAATGTCGGACTTGATTACTTGAGTCTTGCTAGAATGACGAAAACGCTGTCTGGTGGGGAATCGCAGAGAATTAGACTTGCGACTCAGATTGGAAGTAGGCTTACTGGCGTGATTTATGTGCTTGACGAGCCGAGTATTGGACTTCATCAAAGGGATAATGACAAGTTACTTGCGACTTTGAAAGATTTGCGTGATATTGGGAATAGTTTGATTGTTGTAGAGCATGATGAGGATACGATGAGAGAAGCGGATTATTTGATTGACATAGGTCCAGGTGCTGGAATTAATGGAGGAAAGGTTGTAGCACAAGGAACGCCAAAACAAGTTATGAGAAACAAAAAATCATTGACAGCGCAATATTTGAACGGAAAAATTAAAATTGAAGTGCCTGAAAAAAGAAGGAAAGCAACAAAAGAGATAGTTTTGAAAAATGCAAAAGGAAATAATTTGAAAAATGTGACGGCACATATTCCACTTGAAGTTTTAACGGTTGTAACGGGGGTTTCAGGAAGCGGAAAGTCGACATTGATTAATCAGACATTGTTTCCGGAGCTTCACAACAGGCTAAATAAAGGGAAATTGTATCCACTTGAAAATGGTGGAATCGATGGGCTTGAAAACTTGGAAAAAGTGATTGACATTGACCAGTCGCCGATTGGGAGAACTCCAAGATCAAATACTGCGACATATACTAAAATTTTTGATGATATTCGTGATTTATTTTCACAGACAAACGATGCGAGAGTGCGTGGATATTCGAAAGGAAGATTTTCATTTAATGTAAAAGGTGGACGATGTGAAGCGTGTAGCGGTGCTGGAATTAATAAAATTGAAATGAATTTCTTGCCAGATGTTTATGTGGAATGTGAAGTTTGTAAAGGAAAACGATACAATCGGGAAACACTGGAAGTTCAGTACAAAGGCAAAAGTATCGCAGATGTGCTAGAAATGACAGTTGAAGAAGCATACGAATTTTTTAAAAATATTCCATCACTTGAGAGAAAACTGCAAACATTGATGGATGTAGGAATGAATTACATTCAATTAGGGCAACCTGCGACAACTCTTTCAGGAGGAGAAGCTCAACGGATAAAACTTGCGACTGAATTATCAAAAATGTCAAGAGGAAAAACCATTTACATTTTGGACGAACCTACAACAGGACTTCACTTTGAAGATATCAGAAAATTATTAGAAGTGTTAAACAGATTGGTTGATAAAGGGAATACAGTCTTAGTAATTGAGCATAATTTGGATGTAATTAAGGTTGCGGATCACATTCTTGATATAGGACCTGAAGGTGGTTATAAAGGTGGACAGATTATTGCAGAAGGGACTCCTGAAGAAATTGCTAAAAGTAAAAAGTCTTGGACTGGGAAGTTTTTGAAGAAGTATTTGTAATAAATTTTATTGACAAGATATAAAATGATTAATATAATTAAATAGGTAGTTTATTTATATAACAATATATTAAATAAAGAGTGATTGATATATTGTTAGAAGTTTGGATTCAGTAAATTGAGATTTATTGAACAAGGAGAATATTCAAATGAGCAATGATATAACAGTATTAGAAGAAATTAAAGAAAATGAAAGAAATGAATTAGTAGAGGTAGTAAAAGAAAATAAATTAATAAATGTAGAGAATTTAGATGATATTATTAATAATGATAAGAAATTTTTTTGCTTTACTTTATAATATGTTTACAAAAGAAGATATCAGAAAAAGTTCTAAAAAAATTAGGTTAAAAAAATGGAGGTTCATTACCATTTAGAGAGATATTACGCTGGACTGGAAAAAAAGTTCTAAAGAATTAGAAGGTTATTCTATAGGAGTTAGAAGATATACAAATAAAGACAGTAAGGTAAGTGATAGTAAAACGGAAGATAATGAAATACTAGGACTTAGTTTTTTAGATATATTAAAAGATGGCTTTTCTTTTAATTCGAATAAAAAAAATTTTTTTTCAAATGGATGTAAAGGAATTGGTTCGTCGTTTGGAAGTGTTCGTTTAAAAGAAAAATCAAGGTACTTATTACCCAAAAAAAGTAATTATGAAATTCATTTAAATAATTTAACAATGGAATTATATTTTGAATCATATTGGAAAAAGTAATGAACGACATTCTTTTTGGTGGTGATGATAAATTTCTGACTCTTTTTAGCACTTTTGTAATAGACATCACAGAAACAAAAACAATTTTTTTAGAAAAATTTAATTGATTTGATTTATGAAAAAAATGAAACAGCAGCTGACTTGAGACAATATTTTAATGATATTTAAAAAAATTAAAAAAATTTAAGAAGGAAAAGAGAAAAAATGGAATTAAAAACAAAAAAATATTTAAATTATTAGAATCTTTTAAATAAAGGACTAATTGAAAAAGAAGATGTTATGAAAATCGGACTTTTAACATTATTATCAAGTGAAAAATATAGTTTTATTAGGGCCTCCAGGTACTGCAAAAAGTGAAGTTTCAAGGAGATTATCACAAGTTATAAAAGATGGGAATTATTTCGAATATTTACTTACAAAATTTACAACGCCTGAAGAATTATTTGGTCCACTTTCGATAACAAAATTGAAAAATGATCAGTTTAAAAGAAATGTAGAGGGATATATGCCATCTGCATCAGTTGTATTTTTAGATGAAGTTTTTAAAGCGAATTCTTCGATTTTAAATTCACTTTTAACTATAATAAATGAGAAAAAAATATCATAATGGAAGAGGGAAAGTAGATGTTCCTCTGATTTCATTAGTTGGAGCTTCTAATGAATTTCCTACTTCTATTGAATTAGAAGCACTTTATGATAGATTTTTAGTAAAGAAAGAAGTTGGATATATTGAAAGTGATGAAAGGAAAAAGATTGCTAAATTTAGAAAAAGAGGAGTTTTTTTATACCAGAAGAGTTGAAAAATTACGAGAGAAGAAATAGAGATAATAAAAAAATAAAAAAAGTAAAGAAGTTTTTAATTTCTGATAAAAATGTCAAGTCTAATTTTAAAATTAATTGAAGAGTATGAAAAAAATTATTTACAAAAGATGAAAAAAAGAAATTATTTCAGATAGAAAAAAATTGTAAAAAAATTTCTAAATTACTAAGAGTTTCAGCATTTACAAATGGGAGAAGAGAAGTTAATATTTCTGATTTAACTTTATTACAGGATTGCTTATGGAATAATCCGAAAAAAATATTGAGAAATTTAATAATGCAATGAAAAAAAGTCATAGATAAAGAATGGAAAAAAATATTTTAAATATAAGAGGTGAAAAAAATGGTTCTTTTTAGTAAAGTTTTTATTGAAGCAGCAAAGACTATTTCTGGGGGGAAACTGGAGACAAATGATAGAGAAGTCTTTAGAGATCTAATGGCCAAAGCCAATAATATAATGACAAGTTTGGGGATAAACGAGTATGATCTAGTGGACAAAGCCAATCAAAATGATATTCAACCAGAAAAAATACAGCTTGAGGTACAAAAGAAAAATGAAGTTATAGAAAAAATAGAAGAACTTTGTCAGGAGAACATTTGGTTATGATTAATTTTTTAAATCCATTTACTTGGTTTAGTGGTAAATTTGGTTTTAGAGCAATAAAAAGTTTAATAGATAATTTTCATAGAATGAAAGTTGTTCCTATCGAAGGAAGTGTCTTATATTCTGATTTAATGTTGGTTGCAGAACATTCAGGAATTTATGTTGGAAATAGAGAAATTTCTAATGTAAAAGTTCAAAACCTTTTATTAGGGAAAAGTAAGATTTTGATTTCTACACCTGAAGATTTTACTGAAAAAGCATGGCGTGGGAAAAATATTTATGTTTCATCAAATAAAGATGGAGCAGTGGGGAATTGGAATGTTAGTGAATATGCTCTTTCAAGAGTTGGAAATAAAAGGTATTATAATCCTTTCTTTAAAAATTGTCATACATTTTGTATGAGATGTCTTGATGAATGTGATGAAAAAAAGCAAATATTGAATTTTTAGAGAAAGTTTCTGATTTTTTTGGATTTGGGAAAATGTTTGATGAAACTTGGGAAAGAACAATTACTGCGTTAAAAAGAAAAGCAAAACAAAAATTAGGGGCAACTAAATGGTATGTTTGGGATTTGGAGGAAGAAGAGGATTCCAACATGGAAGATTATAAATATAATATGAAAGAATTGTATCGGGATTATGAAAAACATTTCTTTGAATACAAAAAAATATTATTAATATGGAATTGGAAGGTTTAGAAATAGAAAACTATATTAAAGAAATTTCAGATGAGAACATACCCGAATATTTAATGAGCGATTTAAACAAGGTTAAAGAGGAAGTTAATAATATTAATAATGATATTAGAGGAAAAATATAAAAAAATTTTTTTGAAAGAGTTTTCTGATTTTTTTCAGAAGAAAATAAAAATGGAATTGGCTATACTTACAGTCAGTTGAAAAAAATTACACGAAAATTTTTAGTGAAATTATAGAAGAGATGAAAATTAATGATGAAATAAAAAAAGTACTAGATACGTTAGGGAAAAGTGATAATCTTGATGAAGTTGAAGTTTCTAAGAAAAAAAGAAATTAATGAAATGTCACAAGATGAATTATTTGGGATTTATAAAAGTAATGATATCACAAGAATTCTTCCATCAGAGTTAATTTTGTTCGAAAAATGAAGATTTAGAAAAATCTTTTTATGCAAAAAAATGTATGAAAATAGTCTCTTAACATATGAACTTCAAGGAGAAAACAAAAGAGAAACAGAGGAAGATGATATAGAATATAAAAAAAGGTCCAATCATAGCTTGTTTGGATACATCGTGAAGTATGAACGGTACGCCTTTAAAAAAAGGCAAGAGCATTACTTCTAGCAATTTCAAAAAAATTTTTGAAAAAGGAAGATAGAAAAATTATATATTATTTTATTTGGATCTGTCGGAGAAATTTTAGAATTAAATATTGAAAAATAACGAAAATAATATTGAAGTACTTAATTTTTAAATCAAAAATTTTAACGGAGGGACTGATTTTGATACACCATTAAAAAGAGCTGTTGAAATAATAGAAGAAGTTAAATATTATAACAAAGCAGATATTTTATTTATAAGTGATGGTATTTGCGAATTAAGTAACTCAGGGAAAAGAATTTTTTTAAAAAAATAAGAAAAGAGGCACATAGTTTTTAAAAGTTTGTACAGTAAATTGTTCAAATATTATTTTTTTTCAAACGATGGATTTAGTGATAAAATAATAAAGATTTAAATTTTTGAAAATGCGAATAAATAAAAAAAGAGATGTAAAAATGGGAAAAAAGAAAAAAACAGTTTTCTAAAAAAATTGGCATTAATCATGATTCTAGTATTTGTAGTTGCATTAGGAATAGTTTCTTGCACTTTTTTGGAAAATAAAACTTTAAGTGTTCCAAAGCCTATAATACAAGGAAAAGTGAATAAGAAATTTCCAATTACAAAAAATTTCTTGTTTGCAAAGGTTACTTTGAAAAATCCTAAAGTTGATTTCAAAGGTGATAAAATGTATATTGACGCTGATTATTCAGCTTCACTTGTTGGAAGTGGAATTAGTGGAAAAATGTATTTGAGTACAAATGTCAGATATGATACAAATAAAGAAGAATTATATTTAGTGGATTTGTCGATTGATAAGATTTTAGATGAAAATGGTAAGGAAGTGGCAGATTCTTCGGAAGCAAAAATGTTGAAATCCTTATTGAGTAACTATATTGAGACTACGCCAGTATATAAATATGGTGAGGAATATGAGGATAAAAAAATAAAGATAGAATAAAAAAACATGTAAAAAAATTAAAAAAATATGTACATTAGAGATGGTAAATTATTTGTTCAAACTTAAAAAAATATAAAAAGTAGTGAAATTTTAGATTTATTTAGAAAAAAATGGTAATGGTTACAGCTATTTTATATTATTAATTTTAAGTATTATGAAAAAAATAAATTTTAGAAAATTTAAGATCAAAAAGGAGAATATAAAATGGAAAAAAATAAAACATGAGAAATACAAGATTTTAAAAAGAAATATTATTGAAGATTCTGATTTTACAAAGGAAACAATGTTTATTCTGATTTGTGCAATGATTATAGCGTCAATAGGGTTAAATACAAATTCTGTTGCAGTAGTTATTGGAGCAATGTTGATTTCGCCACTAATGTCACCAATTCAGTCGCTAGGATTGGGATTATCAAATGGAAATTTAAAAAGAGTTTATGTATCACTTTTTAGATTGGGAATTTTTATATTAATAAGTGTAATAAGTTCCACTTTTTATTTTTTAGTAAGCCCTATAAATGATGCAACACCTCAGATACTAGCAAGAACTTATCCTACTTTATGGGACGTTTTAATCGCAATTTTTGGTGGAACTGCAGGAGTAATTGGAAAAACTAATGAAGATGGTGGAAATGTAGTTCCTGGAGTAGCTATTGCAACAGCATTAATGCCTCCTTTGTGTGTAGTAGGATTTGGGATTGCTCATGGGAATCTGAAAATTTTTCTTGGAGCAGGATATTTATTTATAATAAATACATTTTTTATAATGATAGCAACATTAGTTGGATTAAGAGTTTATTCGGGAAATATTTTTAAAGCAGACGGAAAATTTTCAATAAAAAAACAAATAATATTTTATATAGGAAGTTTAATCATAATTATTCCAAGTATATATACAGCAACAACTTTAGTTCAAGATACAGCAAGAGATAATTCACTAAAAAAATTTATTTCTAAAGAATTGAATAATTACTATGTTTTCGACGATTCAATTGATAAAAAAATAAAGTGATAACTTTGAAAAATTGTTGGAGATATTGTTAAAAAAATCAAGATATTAAGAATTTAGAAAAAAATTAGGGAAGTATAATTTGGGAAAAATATAGTTTGAAGATAAAACAGATTTCAAATGAAAAAAATATTTGACAGCACAGGACTTATCAAAAATATTTAAATGAAGAAAAAAACAAAAAGAAAAATACAGAAAGCATTGCATTACCAAGTAAAAAAATGAAGATCGAGCAATTTTGGAAAGTGATTTAAAAAAACTGTTGAAAGCGTTTTTGTATAAAAATTTTTTTCAAATAATATTAGTACAGTTAAAATTGGAAAAATTGATAGATGCAAATAATAATGAGAACTTTGTTGTTTTAGTTGTTGGGAATGAAACAATGACAGATGAAATTTCTGAAAAAAATAAAAAAAGTCTTGAGTTTAATACTGAGAAAAAAATATGAAATTATTGTAGAAAAAAATCAAAAATCTATTTCAATGAATGAAGATGAAGAAACATCAAATCAGAAAAAAATACTTGAAAAATAAAAAAATTTATTATTATTATATTTAGAAATTTCATTGAGAGAATATTAACTTTGAAGTTTTTTTGAAGAAGTATTTGTAATACAATTAATTTAAATGTTTTGAATTTTTGAATGCCTAAATTTTTCTAAAAAAATTTTTTTATGAAAAAAATGAAATTAGTGATAAAAAAATAGTTGAAATAATGAAAAAAATGCTGTATTATAAGAGTAGAAAGATTTTTATAAAAGTGTTATATTCTTAGTAAAAATCTGATGTTAAAGCATTAATTTAGAATGAAAAGAGGTAAGAATGAAAAAAACATTTTTGAGATTGATATTTCTTGTTGTAATTGTAATTGCTGGAGTTGTATCTTGCGATTTTTTGGCAAATAAAACATTGAAAGTTCCAGATTCTATGATTACAAAGGAATTGAATAAAAAAATTTCCGATTGAAAAAGAATTTTTTTGCTTGGAAAAGTTGGACTTAAAAGTCCTGAGATAAGTTTTAAGGAAGATAGACTTTATTTTTCGGCTGATTACGATGTTTCACTTTTAGCAGGAAAGGCGAAAGGTTCAATCTTTTTGGACAGTCAAGTGAAATTTGATCCAAAAACAAATAAATTGTATTTAGTGGATTTAGACATTTCTAAAATTACTGATGAAAAAGGTAATAAAGTGGATGACTCAGTTGTGGCGCAATCAATAAAAAGCGCTTGTTTCAAATTATTTAGAAACTAACGAAGTTTATACTTTTGACAATGATAAAAAAAGTGAAAGTGAAAAAAATATGTATATAAAAGATGGAAAATTGTTTGTACAAACTTAAAAAAATTAATTTGAAGTTTTTTTATAATCAAAAAAAGTATGAAGAGAAATCTTTGTACTTTTTTTCAAAAAAATGTGAAAAAAATAAAAAAATAAGGTATAATTATAGTGAAAAAAATAGTTAAAATTTTTTTATAATATATGTATAAGTCTAATATGAAATAAAAATTAAAAAGAATATAAAAAAAGATTGCTTTATAAAAAAATTAAGTTATAATTTCAAAGAATTAAAATTTTATTATTTTTTTATAATTTTTTTATATATTGAGAAATTTTTGAAAGGGGTGATGTGAATGGAGAAAAATTTATATAAGTTATGTATTAAAAAAATATTGAATTTAAATAAAAAAATTTTTAGAAAGGTTTAAAAGCAAAAGACAGAATTATCGGGACAAAAAAATATTGTAAAAAAAGTAAAAATAATTTAAAGAAAGAAAGATAGGAAATAAAAAAATGGAATTTAGACTTATGACATATAATATTTTTGGAGCAAGATTGACTGATGGACGAGAACTTGCGAAAAAGTATAAAAAAATATAAACTCGATTTTATCGGACTTCGTGAAGTTGACAGAAATACGAAAAGAAGTAAATTTCGAGATATAATTCGAGAAATGGCACAGGAATTGGGGTATAATTATTATTATTTTCAAAAAGGCAATGGATTTTGATAATGGAGAATATGGAATTGCGTTTATTTCAAAAATATGATGTAAAATTTATATATATTCACGAATTGCCAGGAAATAGCAAGGAAAAAAGACAAGTTTTGGCAGCTAAATTGAACCTAGGAAGATTTAATAAAAAAATTTTGGTTGTGAATACTCATTTAGACAATAAAATGGACAATAAGCACGAAGAATTGAACAATTTATTTTCTGTGATTAATAAATTTAGAGGAGATTTGAAGTTTCTGTGTGGAGATTTTAATCTTTTGCCGACGACAGAACACTATGAAAAAATTAGAGAAACTTGGAATGACAGTTACTTTGAAGGAAAAGATTTACACGGAAACAAAAATGAAGCGAAAAGAGACTTGGAAACGGCGAGAATTGATTATATAATGGTTCAGAAAGATGCTAATTACAAGGTAAAAGAAAGTTTTTATATCAATGATAATTCTCGAGATTGGACAAAATTATCAGATCACTTGCCTTATATGGCAGTTTTTCGAACTAAAGTAAAAAAATTTAAAAAAATATTTAAAAAAATTTTTAAATTTTTTTCTATTGACTTATTGTACTTTTTGGGGGTAAAATAATAATGACATAGATGAGAGGGAGTGATTTTATGAAAAATCATTATTAGCGGAAAACAACTTAAAGTTACAGATGCAATCAGAAAATATGCGGAAGAAAAAATAAACAAAATTTCTAAATATTCGGACGCTATAACAGAAGTCGATGTTGTTCTGGCTGTGGAAGATACAAAAATCTGAAGGACCAGTTCACAAAAGCTGATGGTTTAGTTTTTTTGCAAGTGGAACAAAAAAATAAAAAAATCGAAGCTGAAAAACAAAGATTTATATGCAGCAATTGATGAGTTATCTGATAGATTGGAAAGACAAGTTAGAAAATACAAAGAAAAACAAAAAGATTACAATAAAAAAGGAACTCGTTAATTTAAATAAAGTTTTAAAATTTTTGAAAGTTTGAAATAAAAAAAGTTTTTATATAAAAAAAGACTGTTTCTTTTTTTGAGACAGCCTTTTTTTATTTTTAGTAAAAAAATAATATTTACTCTAAATTTTTTTTACTGCTAAATCAAATTGTTCTTTTGTAATGTTAAAAAGAATTTAGTGCATTTAAAAAGTTGTTTTGAATTATAATATCCTATTTTTTTAAATGATTTCCCAACTCTGTTCTTCGCTTTTTTTAGCATTTTCTCCAGAGCAAAGTTCATTTTCTAGTAAGTCTTGTATTGTAAATGTGTAACCGCTGTTTTTTTATTTTTTTAACAGTAACTAAATTTTTGCAGTGCTTCTAAAATGGCTTTGTCATTTGCATTTTCCACACCAACATTTTTTTATTTTTAGTTGCATCTTTTCTCGAGATAAAAAGCATGTTTTATATTTGGAATATATTTTTTTAGCGTATCTCGAATTTTTCCAGCATAATCTGGATCGGTAAATAGAATCAGTTCATTTTCTTTAGACAAATTTACAATTTTATTTATTGTTTTTTTGAGAGAGCAGAAAAATCCATTCAATGCTACAATATGAGCGTCAACAACTCTTTTTAGCGCCGTGATGTCATCTCTTCCTTCAACAATTATAATTTCTTTTTATTTTGATCTTTTTCCATTTTTTTTATTTTTTTCTTTCTCTATTTTCTCTATTTTTTTATTTATCTTTAATTCTTTTAGACTTTATATTTTATTTATTTTTTTATTTAAACTTTAAAAATTTAAATTATTTAAATTATTTAATATTATAATCTTTTAAAAACAGTCAAAAAGCAAATCCCAAGTTTTTTTCCAACTGAACTTATTTCCATTCTTTCTTCGAGCGTGTGAGCACCATAAATATTTGGTCCAATGGAAGTGATGTCAACATCCATATTTGCGTCAAAAAAACTCCACATTCAAGACCTGCGTGAATTGCTTTTTATTTCGAGTTCAGATTTATTAATTTTTTTAAATGAATTTACCATAAGTTCTCGTATTTTTGAGTCTTTTCTGTATTCCCAAGATGGGTATGGAGCGCTGACTTTCATTTTTACATCGTATTTTTTTACAAAGTTCTTCAATTTCTTTAATTAAATTTTTCAAGAGAATGATTTACAGAACTTCTTGGCAATGAATGAATTTTTTTATTTTTTTAATTCATTGTCAAAATCTTGAGATTTTACAACTCCTAAATTAATTGATGTTTCTACAAGATCTTCGATGTCTTTGCTCATTGAAATTACGCCATTTGGAAATTCATGTAAAAATGAAAGAACTCTGTTTGTGTCAGCAGTTGATATTTTTTTTAAATTTTTGACATTGTCTATTTTTTTAATTTCTAAAACTGGATTTTTTTATCAATTACGCCAAAAATCAGCTAAAATATTTTTAAAAGCTAAATTCGCCAATTCTTCAAGTCTGTGTCCTGGTTCGTCCAATTTTACAGAAATAAGAGAAATTGCTTCACGGGGAATTGCGTTAGTTTTGTCGCCACCGTCAAAATCTATTAATTCCATAAAATATCTTTTATTCAAATGGTAAAGCACTTCATTTAGTATTTTATTAGAATTTCCAAGTCCTAAATGAATTTCAGCGCCAGAATGTCCTCCGTTTAGACCTTTTACTTCGATTGAGAAAATAGTGTCATCACTTTCACAGTCCTTCTTTTGAATATCTAATTCATTTTCAATTCTAGCTCCACCTGCGCTGCTCACATATACTTGACCATATTCTTCGGTGTCAAGGTTAATCAAAGTTTTTCCAGAAAAAAGACTGAAATCCAAATTGTTCACCCCTGACATTCCTTCTTCTTCGTCGGTTGTCAAAATGATTTCAAGCGCTGGATGAGATATTTTGTCACTATCCAAAATTGCAAGAGCCATTGCAACAGCAATTCCGTTGTCAGCCCCTAATGTAGTTCCATTTGCTGTTAAAAATCCATCTTTTACAACAAGTTCAATCCCACAATTTTCAAAGTCAAAGTTGGTATTTTTATTTTTTTCCCAGACCATGTCCATATGTCCTTGTAAAATTAGGGGAGAAAAGTTTTCATAGCCTTTTGTGGCTGCTTTTTTTATTAAAACATTTAGTGCTTTATCTTGTACAACTTCAAGATTTCTCTCTTTTGCAAAATTTACAAGATAATCGCTAATTTTTTTTTCTTTTTTTGAACCTCTCGGTATTTTTGAAATTTCACTAAAATAGTGAAAAAAACTTTTTGTGGATATAAATTTTTCTAATTCCATTTTAAATCCCTACCTTTTTAACTTTATTATAAAAATATTTTCCAAAAAGCTCTTCTAATTCGCTCATTTCTTTTTTTGAGTCAAATCGTAGCCACTTTTAAGTTTTTTTCCAAAAGTTTATTGTCAGAGCCAACTGAACTTTTTCCAAAAATTTTTTTATGATTAATCTTTTATAAAAATTCCAATAATTTTTCTCCTCACAATATTTTATTTTTTTATAATTGTATGGCAGTTTCAAGCGCAACTTCAATCATTTCGTTAAAAGTAGTCTGTCTTTCTTCGGCACTTGTAACTTCGTGAGTTATAAACGAATCACTTATTGTAAGCAAAGTTAATGCATTTGCTCCCAATTTAGCCGCAGTTGTATAAAGCTGAGCTGTTTCCATTTCTACACATAAAACTCCAAATTTTGCCCATTTTTTCCAAGCATTTGGGTCATCTCCGTAAAAAGTGTCACTTGTAAATACATTTCCAGCTTTTACATTAAGTCCTTTTTGTTTAGCGATTTCGTGTGCTTTAAAAAGCATTTCGGCATTTGCAGTCGGTGCATAATCTGCTCCGTTAAATCTAAGTTTGTTAATAGCTGAATCAGTTGAAGCTGACATGGCAAGTACAACATCTCTTATTTTTACATTTTCCTGATAAGAACCAGCAGTTCCAATTCTAATCAAATTTTTTACTCCGAATTCTGCAATTAATTCATATGCATAAATTCCAATTGAAGGAACTCCCATTCCAGTCCCTTGAACAGACACTTTTTTTCCTTTATAAGTCCCTGTAAATCCCAACATTCCACGAACATTGTTATATTGAACGACATTCTCCAAAAAAGTTTCTGCAATATATTTTGCTCTAAGCGGATCTCCTGGTAATAGTATAGTTTCTGCAATATCTCCTTTGTTTGCTCCGATATGTGGTGTAGCCATTGTTTTTACCTCCTAAATTTTTTATTTTTTTATTTACTAAAAACAGTATTTCTTTATATTTTACAATATTTAAATTTAAAAAAATCAAATTATTTAAATAAAATTTTTTTCTTTAAATTTTGGTTATGAAAAAAATAAAAAGAATTAAAAGAATATATTAAAAATAAATAAATTAAAAAAATAAAAAAATATTTAGATTATCTAAAGTTTTTTTCTTGAAAAAAATAGTGAAATATCTGTTATACTTTTTTTATAGAGGTTTTTACAAAAAGTGGATTTCATAACAATTTTTTTGCCGAAAAAAATTTTTAAAAATTAATTTTAATTTGGAGGAAAAAAATGAAAAAAATAATTTTTTTATTAATATGGCAACAATTAAGATAAATTTTATTATCAGACAAATTATTATATTGTCTACTTTGTTATGGAGAAAATATATACTAAAAATCTGAGCATTTTTTTGTTTGCTTGGATTTTTTTGTAAAAAAATTTTAAAAGTTGTTAATTTAAACAAAAAAACAAGTAAGGAGAAAAAAATGAATTACAGAATCTTTGTTGAAAAAGAAGATTTTAGAGTGGAAGCACAAAAATTTATTTAGTGATTTAAAAGAAAAATATCGGACTGGATGGACTTTTTGGATGTAAGAGTTTTTAAACATTTATGATATTTTTTTAATTTAAGTGAAAAATGATTTGCAAAAAAATTGGAAAAAGACTGTATTTTCGGAAGTAAATGTTGATAATGTCTATAAATCATTGGAAGAGAGTCTGAACGCATACAAAAAAATAAAAAAATTCAAAAGAAGTACATTTTTTTCTGTTGAGTTTTTACCAGGTCAATACGACCAAAGAGCAGATTCTGCAATTCAATGTATAAATTTATTAATTGACCAAGATAACAATATCAATGTAAAAAAAGTGGAAAAATTAATAGTTTTGTACGGCGATATTTCTTCAGAAGAATTCAATGAAATTAAAAAAATATTATATAAACGATGTAGAAGCAAGAGAAAAAAATCTAGATATTTTATCTGAAAATGTAGAAACTGCAAATAAAGATAAAGTCATTGTTTATGATGGATTTACTCAAAAAAACTGAAGAAGAAATTATTAAAATGAGAAATGATTTAGAACTAGCAATGACTGCAAAAGATTTGCTATTCATTCGAGAATATTTTAAAAAAATGAAGAAAAAGAGAAATCCGACAGAAACTGAAATAAGAGTGCTTGATACTTACTGGTCTGATCACTGTAGACATACTACTTTTGAAACAATTATTGATGATATAAAAGTTGAAAATGAAGTTTATAGAGATTTGTTTAATAAAGCGATAAATGAGTATGTTGAAAGTAGAAAATATGTTTATGAGGAAAGAGAAGCCAAAAGACCAATGACTTTAATGGATTTGGCAACTGTTTTTGGAAAAGAACAAAGAAAAAATGGATCGCTTCCAGATTTAGAAGTTTCTGATGAAATTAATGCTTGTTCGATTTACATTGATGTTCCTGTGGAAAGAATAAATGAAGATGGGAAAGCAGAAATAACTGAAGAAAAATGGATTTTACAATTTAAAAATGAAACACATAATCACCCTACAGAAATTGAACCATTTGGAGGAGCTGCAACTTGTATAGGTGGAGCAATTAGAGATCCATTATCAGGAAGAACTTTTATTTATCAAGCAGTTAGAATAAGTGGAGCTGGGGATCCAACTGAAAGAATTGAAGATACAATAAAAGGTAAATTACCTCAAAAAGTTATTACAAAAACTGCTGCACATGGATTTTCATCTTATGGAAACCAAATTGGACTTGCAACAACTCATGTAAATGAAATTTATGATGAAGGTTATAAAGCAAAAAGAATGGAATTAGGACTTGTTGTAGGAGCTGCACCAGCTGAAAATATTATTCGTGAAAAACCTGAAGCTGGAGATATCGTAGTACTTTTTAGGGTGGAAGAACAGGAAGAGACGGAATTGGTGGAGCTACTGGTTCATCTAAAGAACATACTACAGAATCATCAGAAAAATCAAGTGCTGAAGTTCAAAAAGGAAATGCAGTTACTGAAAGAAAAATTCAAAGATTATTTAGAAATAAAAATGTTACGACATTGATTAAAAAATGTAATGATTTTGGAGCTGGAGGAGTTTCAGTTGCGATAGGAGAACTTGCTGACGGATTGGTAATTGACTTGAATGAAATTAGAGTTAAATATATTGGACTTACTGGAACTGAATTGGCGATTTCTGAATCACAAGAAAGAATGGCAGTTGTAATTAGAAAAGAAGATTTGGATAAATTTGTTGAATATGCGACTGAAGAAAATTTAGAGGCTTACAAAGTTGCTGAAATTAATGATTCTAACAGATTGGTTATGACTTACAATGGAGAAACAATTGTTGATATTTCAAGAGACTTCTTGAATACAAACGGAGCGTCTTCAAATATTAATATTGAAATTGAAAATTCTAATAAATTGGTGTTGGATAGAGAAATTGCTGGAAATACATTTAAAGAAAAATTTATTAATAACTTGAAAGACTTGAATGTAACTTCTCAAAGAGGATTGGTTGAAACTTTTGATTCGACAATTGGAGCAAGTACAGTATTAATGCCGTTTGGTGGTAAATATCAATTAACACCAGCTGAAGTTTCTGTACAAAAAGTGTCAGTGATAAATGCTGAAACAGATGTTGCGTCAATGGTTGGATATGGATACAATCCTTACATTGCAAAACAAATTCCATTCCACGGAGGAGCTTATGCGGTAATTGAATCGTTGGCTAAAGTTGTGGCAGCTGGAGGAAATTATAAAAATGTAAGATTTACATTCCAAGAATATTTTGAAAGATTAGGAAATGATGCTAAAAATGGGGAAGACCATTATCAGCGTTATTGGGAGCATTACATATTCAAAAAGAATTTGGATTGCCTTCAATTGGTGGAAAAGATTCGATGAGTGGAACATTTAATGATATTTCAGTTCCGCCAACATTAGTTTCGTTTGCTGTAAGTGTTGTAAATGCTGAAGATGTTGTTTCGAGTGAATTTAAAAAAGCGGGAGATAATATTTACTTGATTACGACTAAATTAGATGAAAACGACTTGCCAGACTTGAAAGAATTGAAAGAAAACTTTGATTTCATCGAAAAAAATATTAAAGATAAGAAAATTGTTGCGTCAGTAGCTGTTAAAAACGGTGGAATTGCTGAAAGCATAGCAAAAATGACATTTGGTAATAAGTTAGGTGTGAATGTAAACTTTGCTGAAAATGCAGAAAATGAATGGTTTAAAGTTAATTATGGAGCATTTATAATTGAAACTTCTGAAAAAATTGATTATAAAAATGCTACATTGTTAGGAAAAGTTACTGAAGAAGCAAAAATTGTTATAAATAATGATACAGTAATGGATTTAGATGAATTGATTGCTGAATGGGAAAAAAACCGCTTGAAAAAAAGTGTTCCCAACTAAAAAAAGGAAGTGGCAGAAGAACATAGAATTGCACATTGTAAAGGTGTTGAATATGAAAAACTTGAAAAAATTGAGCATGAAAATATAATTAGCAATATTTCAAACGCTTATGCGAAACCAAGAGTATTTATTCCAGTATTCCCTGGAACAAACTCAGAATATGACTTGGAAAGAGCATTTAATAGAGAAGGTGGACTTGCAAAAATTGAGTGTATTTAATAACTTGTCACATAGCAATATTTTAAGTTCAATTGATAATTTTGTTAAAGAAATTAATAATTCGCAAATATTGATGTTGCCTGGTGGATTTAGTGCGGGAGATGAACCAGATGGATCGGCTAAGTTTATGGTTGCTGTATTGAAAAATAAAAAAGTTAAAGAAGCAGTGGAAAATTTATTGAAGAGAGATGGATTAATTTTAGGAATTTGTAATGGATTCCAAGCGTTGATCAAATCGAGATTGTTACCTTACGGAGAAATTCGTGAATTAAATGAAAAATTCTCCAACATTGACATTCAATACAATTGATAAACATATGTCGAAAATTGTGCAAACAAAAATTATTACAAATAATTCACCTTGGTTAGCTAATATGAAAGAAGGAGATATTCATTCAGTAGCAATTTCTCACGGAGAAGGAAGAATTGTTATTACAGAAGAAGAATACAAAAAAATTATTTAAAAAATAATCAAATTGCAACTAAATATGTTGATTTGGATGGAAATTCGACAATGGATTCACAATTTAATCCAAATGGTTCGTATTATGCGATTGAAGGAATGTTGGCATATAATGGTAGAATCTTTGGTAAAATGGGACATTCTGAAAGAAAAGGTAAAAAAATGTTTATAAAAAAATATTTATGGAGATAAAGAACAAAAATATCTTTAGAAATGGAATTAAATTCTTTAAATAAGGAAAAGGAGAAAGTAGAAAATGAAAGTAGCAATATTTTTTGGAAGTCAGTCAGATACTGACAAAATGAGAGGTGCAGCAAATTGTTTGAGAGAATTTGGGATTGAGTTTGAGGCTTATGTATTGTCGGCTCACAGAGTTCTCGAAAAAAATTGGAAGAAGTTTTTGGCTGATGTTGAAAAAAAGAGGTGCAGAAGTGATTATTGCTGGTGCTGGACTTGCGGCACATTTACCTGGAGTTATTGCTTCAAAAAAACAATACTGCCAGTAGTTGGAGTTCCTTTAAATGGAGCACTTGAAGGATTGGACGCACTTTATTCGATTGTTCAAATGCCAAAATCTATTCCAGTAGCAACTGTTGGAATTAATAACTCATACAATTCAGGAATGTTGGCAGTGCAAATTCTTGCAATAAAATATCCCGAAATTAGAGAAAAAAATTGGTTACATTTAGAAAAAGAAATGAAAGCTAAATTTATTGCTGATAATGAGAAGAAAGTTGAATTATAATTTGTAATAGACTTATTCAAAAATTATACATATTTATAATTAATAAAACAAATATTTTTGAAGCAAGGGGTATTGACCCTTGTGGAAATAAAAAAATTCAAGTTATTGAACAATATAATATAATTTAAAAAAATAAAAAAATGGAGGAAATAAAAAAATGGAAAAAAAGAGAACAAATTTATGAAGGAAAAAGCAAAAATCAATTTTTTTGCAACAGATAATGCGGATGAAATAATTATGTATTTTAAAGATGATGCGACTGCATTTAATGGAGTAAAAAAAGATCAATTGGAAGATAAAGGAATTTTTGAATAATAAAAATTTCTACATTACTTTATGGATATTTGATTAAACACGGTGTAAAAACTCACTGGATTAAAACTTTGAATGAAAGAGAACAACTTTGTAAAAAAGTGGAAATTGTGCCTTTGGAAGTAATTATTAGAAATAGAGCAACTGGAAGTTTTGTAAAAAGATATGCGGCTGAAGAAGGAAAAAAATCTTTAAAAAGACCTACTTTTTGAATTGTCTTACAAAAAAATGATGATTTAGGAGATCCATTATTGAATGATGATCACGCTTTGGCATTAGAATTGGTTACTGAAGAAGAATTGGCTGAAATTAAAAAACAAACTTTCTTGATTAATGATTTGTTGTCTGCATTATTTGATAAAATGAACTTGATTTTAGTGGATTATAAAATTGAGTTTGGAAGAGATAAAGATGGAAATATTTTTACTTGCAGATGAAATTAGTCCAGATTCAATGAGACTTTGGGATAAAGATACACTTAAAAAAATTGGATAAAGATAGATTTAGACAAGATTTAGGAGACGTAATGGGTGCTTATCGTGAAGTTCTTCGTCGTATGGAAGAAGTTTTAAAAATAAATTAAAAAAATAAATTTCTGAAATCATATATTAGCAAGGGGTCTTGACCCCTTGTCATTTAAATAAAAATAAAAAAATATTGATAAAGTATAAACTAAACTGTTTATAACAAAATGGAGGAAAACTACAAATGATTAAGAGCTTGAATGAAGAATGTGGAGTTTTTGGAGTTTTTGGACACCACGAAGCGGCAAGACTTACTTATTATGGATTGCATAGTTTGCAACATAGAGGACAAGAAGCGGCAGGAATTGTAGTAAGTGACGGTAAGCGTGTGAATGGTCATCGTGGGCCTGGACTTGTGTCGGAAGTATTTAACGATGATAGAATTTTTAACCGTTTGCAAGGAAATTGTGCTATTGGGCATGTTAGATATGCGACTTCTGGAAGTAGCAGCGGTCGTAATATTCAGCCATTTTTGTTCCAATTTTTTGACGGAAGTATCGCTTTGGCACACAACGGAAATTTGATTAATGCGAAAAAATTAAAAAGAGAATTGGAAAAACACGGTGCAATTTTTCATTCTACATCAGATACAGAAGTGTTGGTTCATTTGATTAGAAGAAGTAAAGAAAAAGATTTTTTGAGCCAATTGAAAGATGCGTTAAGACAAGTAAAAGGTGGATTTTCTTTCTTAGTTCAAACTCAGACAGAATTGTACGGTGCAGTTGACCCTTTTGAATTTCGTCCTTTAATTTTAGGAAAAACAAAAAATGGAGCGTATATTTTGGCGAGTGAAACTTGTGCGTTGGAAATTGTTGGAGCGGAATTTGTTAGAAATATTAGATCTGGAGAAGTTGTAATCATTGATAAAGATGGATACAGAATTGAAAAATATACTGACGATACTTCGACTGCGATTGCGGCGATGGAATATGTATATTTTGCAAGACCCTGATTCGGATATTTCGAGAATAAATGTACATTCAGCTCGTAAAAGATGCGGAAGAAGATTGGCACAAGAAGCACCTGTTGAAAATGCAGATATTATAATTGGAGTTCCAAATTCGTCATTGTCAGCAGCAAGTGGTTATGCAGAAGAAAGCGGAAAACCTTATGAAATGGGATTAATCAAAAACCAATATGTAGCAAGAACATTTATTCAGCCAACTCAGGAACTTAGAGAACAAGGTGTTAGAATGAAACTTTCTGCTGTAAAAGGTGTTGTAAAAGATAAAGTTGTAGTTATGATTGATGATTCAATAGTTCGTGGAACTACTTCAAGCCGTATTGTTCAGTTATTGAAGGAAGCTGGAGCAAAAGAAGTTCATGTAAGAATTGCATCGCCAGAATTTAAGTTTCCTATTTTTTACGGAATTGATGTGTCAAATTCATCAGAATTGATTTCGGCAAATAAAACTGTTGAAGAAGTGAGAGACTACATTGGTGCAGATTCATTGGCTTTCTTGAGTATTGACGGATTAATTGATTCGATTGGACTTAATTTTGATGCGCCATATACAGGGCTTTGCATGGAATGTTTTAATGGAGATTATCCAGCTGGATTGGGAGATTACGAGGAAGAATTTTATGCTTCGTTGACACCAATTCAAAAAGAGGCTTTGAAAGAATTGAAAAAATAAGGTGAAAAAATGTATATAGTAAGTTTAAATTATGTAAAAGCAGTAAGTGAAGTTGAAAAATATTTAGAAGAACATATAAAATTTTTGGAAAAAAATATTATGAAATGGGAAAAATTTATTTGTTCGGGAAGAAAAAAATCCTAGAACAGGTGGTGTAATTTTGCTAAATGCAGAAAACTTGGAAGAAGTTAAGAAAAATAATTTCAGAAGATCCGTTTAATATAAATGGAATTGCAGAATACGAAATTACAGAATTTTTTTCCCTACAAAAATATGCAGAAGATTTTGCAAACTTTGTAAAAATAAAAAAATAGAGATTTAATTTAAAAACAGGAGGATAAAGAATGTCAATTTCTTATAAAGATTCAGGAGTAGATAAAGAAGAAGGATACAGAAGTGTCGAGAAAATAAAAGAAAGAGTAAAAGCAACTTACAACAAAAATGTTATGAACGAATTGGGAAGTTTTGGAGCTTTATATAAATTAGGAGAATACAAAAAACCAATTTTAGTGTCTGGAACTGATGGAGTTGGAACAAAATTAAAAGTTGCATTTGAAACAAATAAATATGATACAGTTGGAATTGACTGTGTTGCAATGTGTGTAAATGATATTTTGTGTCACGGAGCACAACCATTATTTTTCTTAGATTACCTAGCTTGTGGAAAATTGGACTCAAATGTTTCTTCTGAAATAATTAAAGGTGTTGTAGAAGGTTGTCTTCAAGGCGATTCAGCTTTAGTAGGTGGAGAAACTGCTGAAATGCCTGGATTTTATGCAGATGGAGAATATGACATTGCAGGATTTGCAGTTGGTGTAGTTGAAGAAGAAAAAATGGTTAATGGAAGTAAAGTTCAAGAAGGAGATGTAATTGTTGCAATTCCTTCAAGTGGAGCTCACAGTAACGGTTTCTCATTATTAAGAAAATTATTCACTGATTTTAGCGAAGAATTCAATGGAAAAACAATTGGAGAACATTTATTGACACCAACAAAAATTTATGTAAAACCAATTCAAAAAGTTATGGAAAAAGTACAAGTGAACGGAATGGCTCACATAACAGGTGGAGGACTTATTGAAAATGTTCCAAGAACTATACCAGATGGACTTTGTGCAAATATCGAAAAAGCGAAAGTAAAAGTTCATCCGTTGTTTAAACACGAAGCATTCTCAAGAGTTCCAGAAGAAGAAATGTGGGGAACATTCAACATGGGAGTTGGATTTGTTGTTATCGTAAATAAAAATGATGCTCAAACAGTTATTGATATTTTAGCTGAAAATGGAGAAGAAGCCTATGAATTAGGAACTATTGTTAAAGGTGACGAAAAAATTAATTTATATTAAAAATAAATATGATAAAAATAAATTTAAAGAGAGTGAAAAAAATGTCTAATAAAAAAATAAAAAAAGAATAGCAGTTCTAGTTTCTGGTGGAGGGTCGAACTTACAGTCAATTATTGACAACATTGAGCAAGGAAACTTAAATTGTGAAATTTCTTATGTAATTGCAGATAGAGAGTGCTATGGACTTAAAAGAGCAGAAAAACATGGCATAAAAAATGTTTTGCTTGACAGAAAAGTATTAAAAGAAAAATTGTCTGATGAAATTAGCAATGTTCTTGAAAATGATGACGAAAAAACAGATTATATCGTATTAGCAGGATATTTGTCGATTTTATCGCCAGAATTTATAAAAAAATGGTCAAGAAAAATTATAAATATCCATCCATCATTGCTTCCAAAATTTGGTGGAAAGGGAATGTATGGAATGAATGTTCACAGAGCAGTTATCGAAGCAAAGGAAACTGAAAGTGGATGTACAATTCATTTTGTTGATACAGGAGTTGACACAGGGGAAATTATTTTGCAGATAAAAGTGCCTGTGCTTAGTGATGACACGCCGGAAGTTTTGCAGAAGAGAGTGCTTGAGAAGGAACATGTTTTGCTGATTGAAGGAATTAAGAGGTTGCTTGAAAAGTAGTAATTTTGTAAAAGAAATGTTAGAAGTAGTAGTTGCTTTTTCTATATTTGTTTTATAAAAAGAAAAATGTGTACTTTAAAATAGAAAATATTGAGAAAGGAAATTTTAAAATGAAAAAAAGAGCATTAATAAGCGTTTTTGATAAGACGGGAATTTTAGAATTTGCACAGTTTTTGGATAAAAAAGGTGTGGAAATTATTTCGACAGGAGGGACTTACAGATATTTGAAGGAAAATGGTCTTTCTGTGATTGATGTTTCAGAAGTTACGAATTTTAAAGAAATGCTGGATGGGAGAGTAAAAACTTTGCACCCAAATATTCATGGTGGAATTTTGGCGATTAGAGATAATAAAGAGCACATGGATACGATTGCAAAAGAAGGAATTGAAACAATTGATTATGTTGTTGTTAATCTTTATCCGTTCTTTAGAGAAGTTCAAACTGACAAAACTTTTGATGAAAAAATCGAATTTATTGATATAGGTGGACCTACAATGCTTCGTTCAGCTGCAAAATCATTTAAAGATGTAACAGTTATTTGCGAAACTGAAGACTATTCAGTAGTTATGGAAGAAATGGAAAAAGATGGACAAGTTTCTTATGAAACTAAAAAAAGATTGGCTGGGAAAGTATTTAACTTGACATCAGCTTATGATGCGGCAATTTCTGCGTTCTTGTTAGAAGAAGATTATCCTAAATATTTGAATGTTTCTTATGAGAAAAAATTTGACTTGAGATACGGGGAAAATCCTCATCAATCTTCAGCTTATTATGTTTCAACTACAGAAAATGGAAGCATGAAAGATATTAAGCAATTGAACGGAAAAGAATTGTCATTTAATAATATTAGAGATATGGATATTGCTTGGAAAGTGGTTGGAGAATTTGATGGTCCAGCAGCTTGTGCGATAAAACACTCAACTCCTTGTGGTGTGGCTGTTGCAGATGATATTTTCACAGCGTACAAAAAAGCTCACGATTGTGATCCAGTATCAATTTTTGGTGGAATTGTGGCACTTAACAGAGAAGTTAATAAAGAAACTGCCGAAGAATTGAAAAAAATCTTCTTGGAAATCGTAATTGCACCTTCATTTACAGATGAAGCGTTGGAAATCTTGAAAACTAAGAAAAACTTGAGAGTTATCGAATGTAAAACTCCAAAACCTCAAGATAAATTCGATTATGTAAAAAGTTGATGGTGGAATTTTTGGTTCAAGGAACAAATAATAAAATGATTGATGAAATGAATGTTGTTACTGAAAAAAACAACCTACTGAAAAAAAGAAAAAAAGCTGATATGGAATTAGGAATGAAAGTTGTAAAATATGTAAAATCAAATGCGATTGTAGTCGTTAAAGATGGAATGGCAATTGGTGTAGGAACTGGTCAAACTAACAGAATTTGGTCAACAGAACATGCATTGCAACATGCTCAAGAAAAAGTTGGAAAAGACTTGACAGGAGCAGTATTAGCATCAGATGCTTTTCTTCCCATTCAGAGATTGCGTAGATACAGCTGCAAAAACAGGAATTAAAGCGATTGTACAACCAGGAGGATCAATTAGAGATAAAGAATCAATTGAGGCTTGTAATGAACACGGAATAACAATGGTATTTACTGGAATTAGACATTTTAAACATTAATTTTTTAGCAGGAAAGGTTATATTAGTTTTTCCTGCGTGTTTTAATGTATTTTTTTTATATTTGAAAAAAATTTAAAATAAAAATTTAAATATTAATAAATATTTGTATAAACAAATTTTGTGTGTGAAAAAAATTTGGGAGAAAAAAATGGAATTAAAAAGTGTTGGAATGGACATTTTTTTAGAGAGCAAAATTTCGAAAGATATAGAAAATATTTTGGTAGATGGCGAAAATGCTATGGTTGCGTATAAGACAATACGGGATTTAGCAATATTTACGAATAAAAGATTGATTGTAAAAAGATAAGCAAGGAATAACAGGACTAAAATCTGAAATTTTTTCATTGCCATATAAGTCGATAATTATGTGGTCAATTGAGAATGCTGGGAAAATTGTAGATTTTAATTCTGAAGTTGTGCTTTGGACAAGAATTGGAAAATTTAAAATAAAACTTGGAGTGGATATAGATGTGAAAAAAATAGATTATTTACTTGCAAGTTATATTTTGTAAAAAAATTTCTTAAAAATTTATAAATTTATTAAAAAAATTTAAAAATATAAATATAAAAAAAGTAAATATGAAAAAAATAAAAAAAGTTTAGGAGGCTTTAATGAAAGTACTGATTGTAGGAGCAGGTGGAAGAGAACACGCAATTGCTTGGAAAATTTCACAAAATGAAAAAGTTGAAAAAATATTTATTGCACCTGGAAATGCGGGAGCGGAGTTATTGGAAAAAGCTGAAAATGTGAATTTGTCAAACAATATTGAAGAGTATGTAAAATTTGCAAAAAAATAATAAAAATTGATTTAACATTTGTTGGAAGCGAAGAATTATTGGTAGCTGGTATTGTCGATGAATTTAGAAAAAATGGATTAAAAATATTTGGTCCTGACAAAAAAGCAGCAATTCTTGAAGGAAGTAAAGCATTTTCAAAAGATTTTATGAAAAAATATGGGATAAAAACTGCTGTTTATGAAATTTTTGATAATGCTGAAAAAGCAAAAGAATTTTTGAATAATTGGAGCTATTTTCCAGTAGTTGTAAAAGCAAGTGGACTTGCAGCTGGAAAAGGTGTTATTATCGCTCAAAGTCATGATGAAGCGATTAAAGCTGTTGAAGATATAATGGTTGACGAAAAATTTGGAAGTGCGGGAAATCAAGTTGTAATTGAAGAATTTTTGGACGGAGTGGAAGCGTCAATTTTATCATTTACAGATAGCAAAGTTATCGTGCCACTTTTGTCGGCGAAAGACCACAAAAAAATCGGAGAAAATGAAACTGGATTAAATACAGGTGGAATGGGAGTTATAAGTCCAAATCCGTATGTTACAGATGAAGTTTTTGAAAGTTTTAAAAATGATATTATGAATCCGACTTTAAAAGGTATTCAAGCGGAAGGAATGGATTTTGAAGGAGTAATTTTCTTTGGACTTATGATTACGAAAAAAGGTGTTTATTTGCTGGAATACAACATGAGATTAGGAGATCCTGAAACTCAAGCAGTTTTACCACTTTTTGGAAAAACGATTTGTTGGAATTGGTAGAATATTCATTTGACAAAAAATTATCGGAATTAAAAGTTTCTTGGAAACCACTTCATTCTTGTTGTGTCGTAGGAGCGGCAAAAGGTTATCCTGAAAGTTATAAAAAAGGCGATGTGATAACTGGAATTGAAAATGCTTCAGATGATGAATTGGTATTTATCGCAGGAGCAAAATTTGAAGACGGGAAGTTCAAAACTAATGGTGGAAGAGTCTTAAATGCAGTTGCATTTGGAAAAACATTGGATGAAGCAAGAAAAAATGCTTATAAATTATTGTCAAAAATTAATTTTGATGGAATGTATTTTAGAAAAGATATTGGAAATATAAAATAAAAAGTAAGGTAGAAATTATATACTCCAAAAAGTAGTTAAAGATTTTTAGTCAATAACTACTTTTTTTATGTTATTTGCTTAAATACTTCTCAAACATCCGAGTTGCAGGAGTTAATACTATTTTTATATCTTTTAATTCTAAACTTTTAGAAAAATATTTCAAATTCTACTGTTCCTATTTCTTTTTCCTATTTTTTTAAAGTTCGTTTCTTCTGGATTGATTTTTTTATCTGTTGGCATTATAAAAGCATTCTCTTTTATTTTTTTAAATTATTTCTTTTAATCAAATCTCTATACGCAAGTTCATATAAATATTGTTTAGAAATATCCTCTACTCCAGGATAATTTTTTTAATAACTTTTCAGTCAAAAATAATATTATAATATTTTTGCATCATAAATAGAAATACTTCTATCTTCTTTATCGTATACAATTAAATCTGGAATTAAAGTCTTAGCAGACCGATGCTCTTTAGAATTAGAAACTTTCCATTTAAGTTTAGGAATTACTTCTTTCAAAGTTATGTTTTTCAGTATTATCTATTATATCTAATCCTAAATCCTCCAGTTTTTTTTATCCAGAGAATTTCCCAGAACAATAGCACATACCTTTTTCCCACACTAAATTGAAACTGGTTGTTCCGATAAACTTTATTTCTTCATCTTCGTTTGAATTTTCAGTTTCTAAAAAAATAATTCTTCATCATATTTAACTGTTTCTGCTTTTTATCGATAAACTGTATGCTCATTTCTTGATTTAATCTTGTCATGATGTACTCTTTATCTCCAAAATAATCAATTTCATCATCTGAAATATTTATAGGTTCATAATCAAGTATATCAAATATTTCCTCAATTTTATTATAGCTTTCTGTAATTATACAACGATGTAGTCTTCTAAAAAAATCTTCTTCATTTGTCTCTTTGTTTACAGAAAAAAATCTAAATAGAAAGGAACATCGTTTATAAAAATAAAGCTATCTTTTTCATTTATAGTTTTATCCCAGAGAATTTCTCTTTCCCCATTTTCTTCTATTATTGTTTTTTTCACTACTGTAAAGTCCATTCACATGATAATCATCGTATAAATCTATCGCTAGAGCTAACAAGTTATAATTTTTATTTTTCTTCATTATTTGACAGAAATTGTTTTTGTTCCTTACTTTCATATTTTTCTCATAACTTCGATCAATTGTTTTATTATCTTATTGTCTTTATCAAAATTTTCATCAAATTCAGTAATATATTTTTGGATAAATAATTAAGCAGACATCTTTTACAGTAATTATACCAACAAATTTAAATTTGTAGTTATCTCCCTCAAATTCCTTATTTAATTGTTCAAAAAGATTCTCCGTTATTTAATTCTTCTAATTCTGCATTAGATAAATTTTTAGATATTTTTTTCTAACAATATTCTTATACGCTAATGTCTTTAAAAATTTCTCTTGTTTTTATCTTCGGGTAAATCAAATATAGATTGTAATTCAGAGATATTATATAACTTTAATTCTTGTAACTTATTTACTTTCATTTAATCTACCTCTATTCATCATTAGAATCAGTATTTTCAGTTATTTCATTTTTCTTGATTTTTGATTTTTCAACCTTGTTTGTTTGCTCTATAATTTCATTTGCTTTTTTTCTTTTGGAATCTTAGATAATTCAATTTCATCCTTAAATATTTTTTTCACAATTTTTTTATCAAAAAGCATCACATAATTTAGAATAAGTTTCCCAAATTCCATCTTTAAAAATTTTTTTCTTCTGTGTTGTTTTCCTGCATCTTCATAAAGATACATTAAAAACTTTATTTTTTTTATGGCATTTTTTTATTTTATTAGGATCTTCACTTTCTAATATTGATTTTTGAAATAAAATATGGTCCTAATAATTTATCTTCTGGAACATGATATTTTGATAAAAATTTCATTTATTTTTATTCTAAAGTCATTCCAGTTGGCTAATTCATTTTCATTATTTTTTTAAAAAAAGTTGTAAGCATTAAATTCAGATTTACTTTTTATCATATGCATCATTAATTCCAATATATTCAAATTCCCATCTTCGTTTAAAAAGCTGTATCTAATGGCATGACTCCTTGATCAGCACTGTTCATTGTCGCCCAAATATAAAAAGTTAGGTGGTAATTTTAATTTAAAAATCAGTTTGATTATATGGAAGATTTTTCTTCCGCTACACTAATTTCATCATGTTGAATAGTTTCTAAACATTCTGTATTTATATTTTTTTGAAATTTTTATTTTTTTGAAAATAGTAATTTTAAATCTTCAGAAACAACAATATCATATTCACTGTTTCCATTTTTATCTCTATCCAGTAATTGAAAAAAAGTCACCAAAAAAACAGCTGCAGTATTAGCTCTATTTATTTCTTCTATTATTAATAAAAAAATCTTCTTTTTGGATTATTTAGAGCTCTTATCAAAAGTTTTGTTAATATTCCAGGAACATATGTATATGTAATTGTTTCATTGTCATTTTTTTATTTTTGGAAAAAGGCTTAAAAGTTCCAATAAAATTACTGTAGTTGTAATTTGGATGGAATGTAACTCTGGAAATATTATTTTTATTAAAAAAATTTTTCTGCCTCTTTGTTTAGTTTATAACTTTTTTTCCTGTTCCAGGTGCACCGAAGAAAAATTCTTTGATGAGGTTTACTTTTTAAAAATATCAGAATAAAAAAATCTTTTTTGAAATATAAGTAGTCTTAATTTTTTTCTTTAACTTCAAATATACTTTTTTTATCAAAAAAATAGAAGACCCGTCATTATTTTTTTGAGTACAAACACATCGTATAAAAAGTTGATTGTTATATTTTAGAATTATTAAGTAGTCTTCTTCTTTTATTGATTTTTCTATATTCGATAAACTCTTTTGAATCACTTGATAGCTTAGAAAGTTGAATTTGATCACCATTATTTCTAGGGTAAATGCATACCCCAACTTCTAAAAAAAGATTCTTTGTTAAAATTAATATTATCAATATCAGAAAAAAATATTTATAATTTTTTTGATAGATTCTCATAGGGGCTTTTAAAAATAAAAAAATTTTTTTGAATGTATGTAGGAAACATTTTCATTGAGTCACCAGTTATTGCAATATGGGTTTGGTGAGTTTTTCTTTGTTTCTTTATTATTTTTTTCCCTTTTTTTCTTTAAGGATATTAGTAAAAGGTAATTGTTTTATTAAAAAAAGAGTCATAATCAGATTCTTTTATTTCGATACCATTCTGATTTAAAAAGAAAAATCTTTTAATTTTTTTAAAAAAATATTACTAAAAATTCATTTAAATTCTCTCCTTTAAATATTTTTTTAAAAATATGAGCAATAGTTCTTCCTAAAAGTGGAGGGACAGAATTACCAATTTGCATGTATGTTTTTTTGTAAAAGTTCCTTTAAAGACATAATTATCTGGATAGGACTGAATTCTTGCAGCTTCTCTTGGTGTTAATCCTCTTGCTTGTGTTGGATGAATGTACATATTGCAGTCAAACTTCATATGAGCTGTTATGGTTTTGCAAACATTGTCATATATTAATTTATAATATTTATCTTTAAAAATATGATTTCTATTTTTTTATAGGGCATAATATCAGCTATTTTTTTGGATCATCAGATTTATTTCCTTGATGTAATCTAGAAAAATATTTCAATATCTCTACTATTATTATATCTTGCTTGATGATTAAATGTAATTATTGATTTATTATGTTTTAAATTAATAGTACTCAAATAATTATTTGTACTTAAATCTTTATTTTTTTATAACAATTCCACCAGTTTTTTTCTGTAATAATATTTGTTTTGTTTTTTTAATTTAGAAGCTTCTAAAAACATTTAGATCTAAAATAGCTTCTTTTAATGTTGGAACATTAGAAATTTTTTTATTTTCGATTTCTTTAAAAATTTGATTATTATCAAGTTTTAATTTATTACCTATAAATATTAGTCTTTCTCTATTTTGTGGTATTCCATAATCTTTTGCATTTAATATTTTATAGGTAACTTTATATCCAATATTTTCAAAAATCTTCGACAACTTGTTCTGCTACTTTTAACATACCTTTTACATTTTTCCATAACAAAAAAATTTAGGTTTAACTTGTCTAACGACATTTAAATAAGATTTATACAGTTTATTTCTAGGATCATCAATAATCCTTTGTTGGTTTGCAATACTAAAACCTTGACAAGGAGGTCCCCCTATAACAACACTAACCTCTTTGTTATTTAAAAAAGTTTGAAATATTATTTTTCTATTTCTTTTTATATCAGCAAGTTTAATGTATCTACTATTTGTATTTGGATGATTGAATAAATAGGTTTGAATACAGGATTTTTCAAAATCACAAGCAAAATTTACATCGTAGTTTTCTTGAACAAATCCAAGAGAAAGTCCCCAGCACCACAGAATAAATCAATAAAGTTTAGTTCTTTTTTTCTTTTTTTGTTCCTTTCTAAATTACAAAAAAATTATTAAAAATACTTTTTTTACCAAATCGTATTGAGAAGAATTTTTCTAAATTAAGATTTCAAATAATTTTTTTAAATTCATTATCTTTTTTTAGAAAAATCCATATATTTTTTTGAACGATTATTCAAATAAGTATCTTTTGATTCTTGACAAAGTAATAAAAATATTTTTCTTTTTCTTTATTTTCGGAGTATTTTGTTTTGTATTCTTGTTTTATAATTTTTAGAATTTCTTTTAATTCAATATAGTCACTTTTGTGGTCCATTTTAAACATTTATTGCCTCCTTAATAGAAAGAGCAACTTTTTCAGCGACAGTAACAGTTACAGCGTTTCCAAACTGTCTATATGCCTGTGTATCAGAAACAATAATTTTAAAATTTTCAGGAAAGCCTTGAAGTCTCGCTGCTTCTCTTGGAGTCAACCTTCTAATTTTACCATTATCTGTGACATAGTTATCTTGAGAAGCTCGGTGCATTTTATGCATTGTTGAACATAGAGGTCTAGCAATTTTTAAATCAATTTCAATTTTTGCTTTATAATTTTTCGTTCCTGTAGATAAAAATAGTAGGAATAATTTTTTTCTGACAAAAAAATATTTTTTTATCTACATCTTTTTCGAGTAAATCTTGCATTGTTTTATTTAACATAATTTTTTTTGGAAACTCAAAAATTTATTTCATTATCTAAGAAGCAAACTATGAAAAATTCTATTCCTTGTTTGAGGAATTCCATAATCAGCAGTATTCAATACTTTATAAAAAAATATTATATCCCATATTTTTGAGAGATTTTTTTATGACTTTAAAGGTATTTCCTCTATCATGAGTAAGTAATCTTTTTACATTTTCAAGAACAATAACTTTTGGTATACTTCCTCTTTGCTTTTGATTCTTTATAATTTCTAATATTCTAAAAAAATAATGTTCCTCTTGTATCTTCAAAACCAAGCTCAGAACCCATTATACTGAAAGGTTGGCATGGAAATCCGCCAATTATAACTTCTGCTAACGGAATAGAGTTTAAATTAATTTCAGTAATATCTCCAAATACAACATTATCACTAATATTTTCTTTATAAGATTCAACCGCAAATTTATCAAAATCATTAGCCCAAATTATATCGAATCCAGCATTTTTAAATCCTAAATCTAATCCTCCGGCACCACAAAAGAGTGAAATAGTTTTCATTTTTACTCCTCCACACATTCTACAATATCTGATATATCACATTTCAATTCTTGACAAATTCTCAGCAGTACATCAGTTGTAATATTTTTATTTTTTTTCATTTTGTAAAAGGTACTTTTACAAATATGAGTTTTTTCCATTAAATCGCTATTATTCATATCTTTATCAATGAGTAGTTTCCATAATGGCTTGTAACTAAATTTTAACATTTTATCTCCTTTTTAATTATTATAAAATTGTAAGTAACAAATTACAATTTTATTACATTATAACCTTTTTCTGTTTTTACAAACTTTTTATTTTGGTAATTTATTATTTAAAATATATTTAAATTTTTATATTTCAACTTGAACTACCAAAAAAATAAAAAAATATGCTATAATTAATAAAAATTGAAATAAAAAGGTGAATATCTTGAAAAAAATAAAAATATAAACTACTTTTTATTTTTTTTATAATTTCAACGATAGCAATTTCGAAGCAAAAATTCTGAAATTGATAAACAAAATTTTAAAGATAGTGTTGTAGATGTTGATATTATAATTAATAGAGATGAAAATTATAAAGATAATAATAACAACTAATAATGAAGATTATCCCGATGATGACTTAAATAATGAACTTGAAGACGGAGATCTTATTTATTTGGATCAGATTCGGGAAGATGAAGAGGATATAAAGAAGGAAAAAAATCAGATAAATTGAATAGACTGGAAAAAAATTTATAAAAAAATTGATTTGAAAGTCAATCCACTACTGAAATTTAAAGTTGACAAAAGTTATGGTGCTTGGTATGTGATAAAGACAAGTGATCCACAAGAAAAAAAGATTTTCAAAAATATAACTTATAATTTTTAAAGAGGAGCAAAGTGGTTATAGATTGTCCAAAAAGCTATTTAGATCCTCAAAGCAATATTTGGTCGGAAGATATAAAAAGAGCTTGGATTGAGGAATCTAAAGGAAATGTCTATTTGGATTTTGAGAAAAAAACTTTAAATATATTCAAAATCAAATTTTGTTTTTTTGACAAAAAAATTATAGGTATATGATTATCCAGTTTGCTGATGGCGTGACACGAGTTTTGTCTAGGTATCCAAATAATGAGAAAATTTCGCTGGATGGAGAAGAATTAGTCGAATTTGAAGATTTTGTGAAAAATAGAGATGATTTAAAAAATGTTTATTATGATACAAAAAAATATTTGGCTTGGAGCAAACCGAAGAAAAATAAGGAAAAAAAGGATTTACAACGAAGAACTAAAGAATTGGAAGAAAAGTTGAAGACTGATCCATCGAGTGTTTTTCAAATTGATACGAAAGGGTATTGGAAAGCAAAGGAAAAAGATCGAAAAGATCTTAAAAAAAATCCGAAAGATCCAAATAATAAGTTGGATGGAATGAAAGCCATTGAAATAAAAAGATGGAAGTGAAATAAAATAAAAAAATTTAAATTAAAAAAATAGTTATTAAAAAAATTTTTTTGAAGTAAATGATAAACTTTTTATTTTTTTAAAAAAATAAAGTTATTGAAAGTTTAAGAAAAAAATAAAACTTAATGAAATAGGAGAAAAAAATATGAAAAAAATACAATAAAACTTTTTTTAATATATTTTTGTCTATATTATTATTTCTGTTTTTAATATTTTTTTACAGTTTTTTTGTTTCAAAAAGAGAATACAAAAAAATGTAAATATTGATGTAAAAAGAGGTACTACTTTTTAGTCAAATTTATAAAAAAATCTAAAGTTAAATTACGGTATTTTAGATAGAATATATTTAAAAATTAAGTGGAAGAAATAATTTAAAAAAATAGGTGTTTACCGTTTTGATGGAAAAACTTTCCAAATATGAAGTTATAAGAAAAAAATTAAAAGAAGTGAAATCAGTGGAATAAGACTTACTATTCTCGAAGGTTTTACTTCAAAACAAGTTTTTGAGAGAATGGATGCACTTGGACTTGGAACAGAAGATGAAATTAAAAAAGACCTTGCGGAAATAAATTTTCCATATCCACATAAAGATAACAATTTTTGAAGGATATTTTTATCCAGAAACATATATTTTTCCAGAAACTGCTACAACAAAAGAAGTTTTGGAAACTGTATTGAAAGAATTTTTAAGAAGATTTCCACCTGAAAAATATCCAGATAAGCAAAAATTTTATGACAATTTGAAATTGGCTTCGATTGTTGAAGCAGAAGTTCCAGATAAAGAAGATAAGCCAAAAGTTGCAGGATTATTTTTGAAACGGCTACAAATTGGAATGAGATTGGAATCTGACGCAACCTTAAAATATGTTTTGCGAAGACAGGCTAAAAAGCGGAGAATTAAAAGGCAAATATGTCGCCGTATAACTCTTATAGATTTGCAGGACTTCCACCAACTCCAATTGGAAATCCGCCATATGAAACTTTTGAAGCGGTTGAAAATGCTGAAATAACTGACAATTTATTCTTTTTTACGCACAATGGAAAAACTTATTATTCTAAAACTCACGAAGAACATCTACAAAAAAAGAAAAAGAAAGTGGACAACTGAAATAATAAAAAAATAAAAAGATAAATAAAATAGATAAATACAATATAAAGATTAAAAAAATAAAAAAATAAAAAAATTTAAGAAAGTTGGAAAAAAATTAAATGAATAGTTTCAAAGAAAAAAATAAGAGATTTGAAAAAAAGCGAATTGATAAAAAAAGGAGATAAGATTTTAATCGCTTTTTTTCGGTGGACTCGATTCAGTATTTTTGTTTCTTTTATTAAATTTTTTTGAAAAAGAATATGAACTTGAAATTTTTTTACTTTATGTAAATCACAATTTGCGAAATGATGTAAAAAAATGATTTGGAATTTATAAAAAAATTTTTTTCTAAAAAGAATAATGTAAAAAAATTTTTTTATTGAAAATTTGGATGTTTTGAATTATTGTAAAAATAAAAAAATCAGTTGAACTTGGTGCAAGAGAATTGCGATATAAAAGTTTTAATTGAGAAGTTAAAAGAGTCAAATTTTGACAAGATTGCAACTGGACACAATTTGGATGACAATGTGGAAACGCTTGTTTTTAGACTTTTAAGAGGAACTTCAATAAAAGGGATTAAAGGGAATTCCTGCTAAAAGAGAAAAATATTGTAAGACCAATTTTGCAGTTTAAAAAAAGAGAAATTTTTGGATTATTTGAAAAAGAATTGATCAAGATTACATAGTTGATTATACAAATAAAGAGAGCGACTATTCAAGAAATTACATAAGAAATGAGATTTTTCCAATGTTTTCAAAAAAATAAATCGAAATTTTAAAAAAATAAAATAAATGACTTGATTTTTGGAAATTAATGAGCGAGAAAATGAATTTGAAAAAAATTAGTGAAAAAAACAAAAAAACACGAAAAAAAGATGAATTTGTTAAATTTTTTTGAGTAAAAAAATAATGTGGAAATTTCGAGAAAAAAATTGATCAAATTTTTAATTCTATTTTTGATGATTTTTGGAAATTTGAGAAATGATGGAGAAAAAAAGAGTTTGATTTGGGAAAAAAATAAAGTTTTGAAAAAAAGTTATTTTAGTTACGAAATTTTTGAAAAAAATAAAAAAATTTAGAAAAATCAAAAGAAATTTGAAATTATAAAGAAAAAAATCAAAGTATAGAGTGGTATAATTCGAAGACAATAAGTTTTTTTGAAAATATATTAGAATTTGAGAATTTTTTTGTTGAAAAAAAGGATTTTGAGTACACATTTTTTTAATTTTTCAAGGATAATTTTGTAAATGATAAAAAGTAAAAATAGTTGTGAGAAATAGGGAAAATGGTGATAGAATTTGGCTTGAGAATTTAGGTCAAAAAAATAAAAAAATTTTAATAGACAAAAAAATATCAAAAAAAGTGAAAGAGATTTTATTCCGATTGTAGAATTGGTTTTTGAAAATAAAAAAAGAAAATATTATCTTAACGGTTTCTGATATAAAATTTTTCAAAATTTGTAAAAAAAATTTTTTTTAAAGAAGATATAAAAAAATTTTAAAAAAATAATAATAAAATATTAGTGATTGGGAGGAAAAAAATGGCAGACAGAGATAAAAAAACGACATAAAGAAAAAGATTGGAAGAATTAAGAAAAAGACAATAATAGAAAAAATAAGCAAGGAAATGAAAATTCGCCTTTTTCTGGATTTTTATTCGTTTTGCTTGTAGTTTTGCTGTCTTTATTTACATTTTTATTTCAAAGAGATATTCAAAGTTATTTTCAAGAGAAAAAAAATGTATCATATTCTGAATTTTTAGACAGAACTAGAAGAGGAGAATTTAGGGAAATTGATGAAAAGGACGACAAATTGGTTGCAAAAGCTAGAGTTGCTGGAAAAGATATTCTTTTTTACACAAAAAAAATTACTGACCGTGTGGGAAATGAGCCACAAATAATTAATGCGGTTGAGTCAAAAAATGTAAAATTAAATTCAATGCCTCCATCAGGTGGTGGATATTTTTTAGCAATACTTTTAAATGCACTTCCGCTTATTATAATGATTGGACTTATGGTTTATTTAGCTAAAAAGATGAGCGGTGGCGGTCAAGGTGGACCTGGAAATATTTTTGGATTTGGAAAATCTCGTGTGAATAAAATTGATAAAAAACCAGATGTAAAATTTGAAGATGTTGCTGGAGTTGACGGTGCAAAAGAAGAATTAAAAGAAGTTGTTGACTTTTTGAAAAATCCTGATAAATATACAAAAGCTGGAGCTAGAGTTCCAAAAGGTGTACTTTTACTTGGAAGACCTGGAACTGGAAAGACATTACTTGCAAAAGCTGTTGCTGGGGAATCTGGAGCTTCGTTTTTTAGCATTTCAGGTTCAGAATTTGTGGAAATGTTTGTCGGAGTTGGAGCTTCTCGTGTGAGAGATTTGTTTGAAAAAGCGAAAGAATCAAGTCCGTCAATAATTTTTATTGATGAAATTGATGCGATTGGAAGAAAAAGAAGCGCTGGAAAAAACAGCGGAAGTAACGATGAAAGAGAACAGACATTAAATCAATTGTTAGTTGAAATGGATGGATTTGATACTGATACGAAAGTTATTGTACTTGCTGCAACAAACCGTGAAGATGTACTAGATTCTGCGCTTTTAAGAGCGGGAAGATTTGATAGAAGAATTACAGTTGATGCACCTGATTTACAAGGAAGAATTGCAATTTTAAAAGTTCATTCGAAAAATAAAAAATTGGCTAGTGATGTAAATTTAGAAGATATTGCAAAAATAACTCCTGGATTTGTTGGAGCAGATTTAGCAAATTTATTAAATGAAGCAGCAATTTTAGCAGCTCGTCGTGCTACTGACACAATTACGATGGCAGATTTAGATGAAGCTGTGGATAAAATCGGAATGGGACTTGGTCAAAAAGGAAAAATTATAAAACCTGAAGAGAAAAAATTACTTGCATATCATGAAGCTGGACATTCTGTAATGACTGAATTAACTGAAGGAGCAGATCCAGTTCACAAAGTGACAATTATTCCAAGAGGTGAAGCTGGAGGATTTATGATGCCGCTTCCAGAAGAGAAATTGGTTACTTCAAGCAAAGAATTACTTGCTGAAATAAAAGTTTTATTTGGTGGAAGAGCTGCAGAAGAGCTTGTGTTAGATGATGTGAGTACAGGTGCTTATTCAGACATTAAAAGAGCTACAAGAATTGCCAGAATGTATGTGGAAAGTGTTGGAATGAGCAAAAAATTTGGACCTATAAATCTTGAAAATCCAGATGATGAGTTTGCGTTTATGACAAATAAAAGTGATGAAACAATGAGAGAAATTGATTTGGAAGTTAGAAAAATCTTAATGGATGAATATTTGAACACATTTAATACATTACAAGAAAATATGCATATATTGGAAGGTGTAGCTCAACTTCTTCTTAAAAAAAGAAACAATTACTGGAGATGAAGTTAGAAGAATTATCAAAGGTGAAACTTTTGAGCAAGTTTTGAATCTGAAGCAAATAAATCTAAAGATTCAGCTGAAAATAATGAAGAACTAAAAAGAAAGTTCTGAAAAAAATGAAAAAAATAAAAATGAAAGAGATGTAAGAGATATAAAAGATGATTTCGACGCTAAATTTGGTAACCCAAAAGAAAAGTCTGAAATTGAAAAAAACTTGAGGAAACTGTAAAAAGAGTTGACAAAAGACAGTGAAACTTTTGGAAGAAAAAAATTGAAAAAAAGATGATTTTTTTGACTGGAAATAAAAATGACAGTGAAAATGAAGAAGAAGATAACAACGATAAAAAAATAGCAATCAAAAATGACACTGATGATGAAGATAAAAAAATGAAGATAACAGTAGTGATAGTGATGACAATGAAAATGATGATTCAGAAAGTTTTAAAAAGATGACAAAGGCGATTCTTCAACTGAGAAAAAGAAAAAAATAATTTCAAATTGCCAAGTTTCATGGAATAAATAATAAAAATTAAACAAAAAAATGGAAAGATAACTTAATGTTATTTTTTTCTATTTTTTAAAAAAATTTGATTTTTTTAAAAAATCATATGGTATAATTATAAAGTGAGGTATAAGGATGAGACTTTTTCTAAAAAAAGTATTTTTAATAGGAGTTTTGATTACCAATTTTTTTCATTTTCGTCAATTTACGATTACAAAAGAGAAAAATTCACAAAAAAATTAAATGAAATTAGTGATTCAAAAAAAGCAACAAAAATCGATTGGCTGCATTATTTAAAAGCAATAAGACAACAAAAATAACACTTTTGTAAAATTTTTCTTTGTTGACTAAAGAAAAATATTGAAAGAAGAAAAAAATTAATTGAGCAAAGTACCCCCGGAAATGGTAAATATGGAGTTGCAATAAATTTTTTTGATTTTTTTGGAATGGATAATACTTTGATAGATGTAAATGCTAAAGATGAAAGTGGATATACGCCAATTATTGTGGCAATTGAATCTCAAAATAATGATATTTTGGAATATCTCATAAAAAATGGTGCAAATTTGAGAGAAAAACATCCGCTTTTTAAAAGAAGTGTACTAAATGTAGCATGTTATTATGAAAATGAAAAAGCGGTGGAGATGTTACTTTCAGCCGATCCCAAATTGATAAATGAACAAAGTGGAATTGACGGCTGGACAGCTTTACAAGATGCAACACTCAAAGCCAATATCGATATAGTAAAAATTTTATTAAAAAATGGCGCAAATCCTCAATTAAAAGATTATAGCGGAGGAACAGCGATGGATATGGCAACAGAATTTGGGAAAGGTCAAATTGTTAAATTATTTCGTGATAATATAAAAAGCTAATAGAAAATATTAGAAAAAAATAAATATTATCCAAAAAAATGTATTTATAATAAAAAATTTATATATAAGGAGAAAAAACATGAAAAGATTAACAGGAATTGGTGCTTCAGAAGGAGTATCAATAGGAAAAGTATTACTTTTTGTAGAGGAAAAAATGATTATTCCTCAAGAAATAGATGAAAATTCAACTATCGAAGGGGAATTGGCAAAATTGGAAAATGGGTTGAAAAAATCAAAAACTCAATTAATCGCAATTAGAGAAAAAGTAAAAGAAAAAATGGGTGAAGATAAAGCAGCAATTTTTGATGGTCATATTATGCTTTTAGAAGATGAAGATTTGATTGAAGAAGTTGAAGCTAAAATAACAGGTGAAAAATTACCAGCTGCAAGAGCTCTAAGAGAAGGAATTGACGAATATTGTGAAATGATTTCTCAATTGGACGACCCTTATTTGAGAGAAAGAGCGGCAGATTTACAAGATATAGGAAAAAGATGGTTAAAAAACTTATTGGAAATTAAAATTAACGATTTAAGTAATTTGGATCCTGGAACAGTTGTTGTTACTGAAGATTTGACACCATCAGATACAGCTCAATTGGATTTGGCAAATTGTGTTGGATTTATTACAGAAATTGGAGGAAAAACAGCTCATTCGGCTATAATGGCTAGATCTCTTGAATTACCAGCAGTAGTTGGAGTAAAAAGGTGTTTTTAGGAGAAGTTGAAGATGGAGAAGTAGTCGTAATGGACGGGGAAACAGGGGAAATTTTCCTAGAACCATCTGAAAAATTAGTTGAAGAATATAAAGTAAAACAAGAACAAATTAGATTAGAAAAAGAAGAACTTAAAAAATTAATTCATGAAGAAGCAGTTACATTAGATGGAAGAAAAGTAGATATTTGGGGAAATATCGGAAGTCCTAATGATGTTGATGCAGTGATTGAATCTGGAGCTACAGGAATTGGATTATACAGAACAGAATTCTTGTTTATGAACTCTGACCACTTCCCAACAGAAGAAGAACAATATAAAGCATATAGAGTAGTAGCTGAAAAAATGCAAGGAAAACCTGTTACAATAAGAACAATGGATATAGGTGGAGATAAAGAATTACCTTACTTGGATTTGCCAAAAGAAATGAACCCATTCTTAGGATATAGAGCAATCAGAATTTCATTAGAAAATAAAGATATGTTCAAAACTCAATTGAAAGCTATCTTAAGAGCTTCTCAATATGGTCAAATTAAAATTATGTATCCAATGATAAGTTCTATAAATGAAATTAGAAAAGCTAATGCTATTTTGGAAGAATGTAAAAAAGAATTAGATGAAATTGGTAAAATTTACGATAGAAATATAAAGGTTGGAATTATGGTGGAAACTCCTTCAACTGCAATAGTTGCTTATAAATTTGCAAAAGAAGTTGATTTCTTCTCAATTGGAACTAATGACTTAACTCAATATTTCTTAGCTGTAGATAGAGGAAATGAATTGGTATCTAGTTTGTATAATTCATTTAACCCAGCAGTTTTAGAAGCTATTCAAAAAGTAATTGACGCTGCACATCATGCAGGAATCAGTGTAAGTATGTGTGGAGAGTTTGCAGGGGATAAGAGAGCGACTAAATTACTTTTAGGAATGGGACTTGATTCATTTAGTATGAGCGCTTCATCAGGACTTACAGTTAAAAAGATAATTAGAAACAGTAATTATGTTGACGCACAAAAATATAGAGATTTGATTTTGAAACAAGATACACCAGAAGATGTAATTGAAAAATTAAAATAATAATAATAAAAAAGGGCTATTTTTTTAGCTCTTTTTCATTATTTTTTTGTAATAAATTAAAAGTAAAAAAATTTATTAAATTTAGAAAAAAATAATAAAAAAATAAAAAAATAAAAAAAGTGAGGAAAAATACTATGAGTAAAAAAGTTGCAGTTTTTTTGGCAGATGGATTTGAGGAAGTTGAAGCAATCGCTCCGATTGACTTACTTAGAAGAGCTGAAATAGAAGTGGACACAGTTTCATTAACAGATGAAAATTTTGTACAAAGTGCAAGAAAAGTAAAAGTGGTTGCAGATAAAGTTATAAGTGAAATTGATTTTGATAAATATGATATGTTAGTTTTACCGGGAGGACCAGGACACAAAAATTATTTTAAATCGCAGTTGCTTTTTAGATAAAGTTTTAGAATTTTCTAAAGATACAAAAAATAAAAAAGTTGGTGCAATTTGCGCAGCTCCATTAATTTTATCAGAATTGGGAATTTTGGAAAATAAAAAAGCTATTTGTTTTCCAGCTTGTGAAAGTAATTTACTCGCAGGAAATCCTATTTTGACTCACGAAAAAGTTGTTGTAGATGGAAATATTGTAACTAGCAGAAGTGCTGGAACTGCTATAGATTTTGCACTTGAAGTTATTTCACAGCTTTTTGGGAAATGAAAAAAATCTAAAGAAGTTAAAGATGAAATAGTTTATTAAAAAGAATTGAAAAAAATTTTTGATATAATTTCATTTAATAAAAAAATCTTGACATAAAAACGAAATTTCAAGTACAATTAGTTAAAATTATTGCTATATTTTTAAAAATTTAATTATATTTTAAAAAGTAAAAAAATTAATGTATTTATTTATTAGTTCAAATAAAAAAATATAATGGATTTGTAGTATAATACAATAATTATAGAAGTTGCGATAATTTGTAAAGTTTAATTAATTAAATTAATTTAAAAAAGTATGAAATTGAGGGAGGAAAAGTTTTTATGGAATATCATAAACCTGTGTTATATGATGAAGTCATTGAAAAATATTATAACAGATAAAGATGCAGTTTATGTTGACTGTACACTTGGTGGCGGAGGTCATACACAAGGTATTCTTGAAAACTCTTCAAAAAAATTCAAAAAGTTATTGCAATAGATCAAGATATTGAAGCAATTGAGTTTGCAAAAAAAGACTGGAAAAATTATGATAATTTTAAAGTATTTCGGGACAATTTTAAAAAAATATAGATACGGTTGTTTATTTGGCAGGATTTGAAAAAAAGTTGATAGAATACTTATGGATATTGGAGTTTCTTCAAATCAGCTCGATAATGCGAAAAGAGGCTTTTTCTTATAGATTTTGTGCAAAAACTGGATATGAGAATGGATAAGTCACTAAAATTAAGCGCTTATGATGTTGTAAATACTTTTTCTGAAAAAAAGAAATAGCTGATATAATTTATAAATATGGAGAAGAACCCAAATCTAGGAAAATTGCTAGAAATATAGTTGAATATCGAAAAAATAAAAAAATTGAAACTACAACTGAATTAGCTGAAATCGTGATAAAATCAATAGGAAAAAGTATGAAAAGGCATCCTGCAAAGAGAACTTTTCGAGCGATAAGAATTTTTGTAAATAAAGAACTAGAAGTTTTGACACAGACTTTGGATAAAGCAGTTAATTTATTGAACGACAGGGGAAGGCTTTTGGTAATTACATTTCATTCGCTGGAGGACAGGATAGTTAAAGAAAAATTTAGAGAATATGAAAACCCTTGCACTTGTCCAAAAGATATACCAATTTGTATTTGTGGGAAAAAAAGTTTGGGAAAGGTTATTACGAGAAAACCTATTGTGGCAAAAGAAGTTGAATTAAAAGAAAATAAAAGAGCACATTCAGCTAAATTAAGAATTTTTGAAAGGAGAGAAAATAGGAATGAGTAATATTTCTAAAGAAAAAAAGATACAAGTATTGGAAGTTCCTAAAATAACTAATACAGCAAGAAAAGTTGCAAATCAAAAAAAAGAAAATAAGATTACAGTTCCTAAAAAAATGAACAAAAGACTTTCAAAAACTGCAGGACTGGATAGAGCAATAATAAGTAAATTTGCTATTTATATTGGAATTGCAGTAGTTGTAGCTTTTATAAAAAAATTTTGACGGTAAACAGTGTTAGCACATTAGATAGACAGTATAAGGCAAAAGATAGAGAGTTAAAAAGATTTGAGAAGGCAAGTTTCTACTTTGGAAAAATAAGTTTTATGACGGAATTGATAGAAAAAAATTAGAGAAAAAAAGCATATGAAGATGGATTTGTTCCAAATAATCCAATAAGATATATCAAAGTTGAAGATAAAAAAATAATTTAAAAAAATAAAAAAATAATTTAAAAAAATAAAAAAATGAAAAAAACGAAAAAGAAAAAAATGAGAAGAAAAAAATAGATAAAAAAATAACTAAAAAAAGATATGCATTTAATTTGAAATTTTTAAATCAAATTTAAATTAGATAAAGTATATCTTTTTTTATATGAAAATTTTCCTAAAAATTGATGTTTCGACTTGAATAACTAAAAAAATTATGATAAAATTAATAAGCGAAGTTTTGGAGGTAGAACTATGAAAAAGTGTTTATGTCTAATAATTTTTGTTAATTTTTGCGAGTTGTACATCTTTGAGTGGCTATAACAAAAAAATATTTCTCAAATTGAAATTAATGAAATTAATAATGAAATAACAAATGTTATAACAAATTTTTAAAAGAAGATGCAAACTCAAATAGATACGATAAAAATAAAAGAGATTTTTAACTACATTTAAAAAATAATATTATTGTAAAAAAATTACAAGAATACGACCTTTCAAAATTAACATTTATTTTTTTCTGAACCAAAAAGTAAAATCTAATAATAAAGCAACTAGTGTCATGGCTATAAATTATGGCACAGAAAGTAATTATTTTAATATAACTTGGAAAAAAATGGATGATGGGAGCTGGAAGATTTCAAATGTAGCTGAAAAAAATAAGAGGAGAAAAAAATGAGTGTAACAATAATAGTATTTGTTTTTATTAATTATTCTTTTTTTCTATTTTAGTTTTTTTATAGCTTATTTTTTTGATAAGTTCTGTATTTAAAAAGAAATATGGAGAGTTAAGTGAACTTGAACTAAGAATAGTTGATGTCAAAAGAAGACTTGAAACATCGAAAAGAGAAGTTGAAATAGAAATTGAATCTTTTAAAAAAGAAGAAACATTAAAAAGTAAAAGAAGAATTGCTAAATGAGAAAAAAATAGCGGACGATGAAATAAAAAAATTAAAGCAGAGTTGGCTATTAAAGAAGAAAGAATTGCAAAAAAAGAAGAAACATTGGAAACAAAAAAATGGAGCGTCTGGAAGAAAAAAAGAAATAAAAAAATGAAAAAAATATAAAGACAGACTTGCAAAAAGAAAAAGATTTGGATGAAATGATTGTAAATCGGGAGAAAGAATTGGAGAGAATTTCAGAACTTACTCAAGATGACGCAAGAAAAAAATTATATTAGAAAAATTAGAAAATGAGTTGGATCACGATAAAGCGGTATTAATAAGAGATTATGAGCATAATTTAGACAGAGAAAAAGATAGAATTTCTAAAAGAATAATTTCTACTGCAATTGGAAAAGCTGCGGCTGACTATGTTGTAGATTCGACAATTTCTGTAATTCAACTTCCTAGTGAAGAAATGAAAGGTAGAATCATTGGAAGAGAAGGTCGAAATATTAGAGCGATTGAAGCTGCAACTGGCGTAGATTTGATAATTGACGATACACCAGAAGCTGTTGTCCTTTCTTCGTTTGATGGAGTTAGAAGAGAAGTCGCTAGAATTGCTCTTGAAAAGTTGATTTCGGATGGAAGAATTCATCCTACAAAAATTGAAGAAGTTGTGGCAAAAGCGCAGTTAGAAGTGGAAGAAAGTGTATTAGATGCGGCAGAACAGGCAATCTTAGAAGTTGGAATTCCAACTCTTCCAAGAGAAGTCTTAAAAGTATTTGGAAGATTGAAATTTAGAACATCGTTTGGACAGAATATTTTGCAGCACTCAATTGAAGTGGCTCATATTGCAGCAGCACTTGCAGCAGAAATTGGAGCAAATGTAGATGTGGCTAAAAGAGCGGCTCTTCTTCATGACATTGGGAAAGCATTTTCACACGAACAGGAAGGTTCTCATGCATTAAACGGTGGTGAATTTTTAAGAAAATTTTCTAGGGAAAGTGAAATCGTTATAAATGCGGTGGAAGCTCATCACAATGAAGTTGAGCAGTTGAGTATAGAAGCTGTGTTAGTTCAAGCAGCTGACTCGATTTCAGCGTCAAGACCAGGAGCTAGAAGAGAAACTTTGTCCAATTACTTAAAACGGTTAGAGCAGCTGGAAGAAATAGCAAATAGTCATGAAGGAATTGAAAGTTCGTATGCTATTCAGGCTGGAAGAGAACTTAGATTAATTGTTCATCCTGACAATATTGACGATGATAAAGCTACAATTTTGGCAAGGGATGTTGCAAAAGATATCGAAGAAAAAATGCAGTATCCAGGACAGATAAAAGTAACGGTAATAAGAGAAACTAGAGCGGTAGAATATGCAAAATAGATAAATTAAAGACTGAATTAGTTTTTCAGTCTTTTTATAATAAAAATTTATTATAAAAAAATTTAAAAAAAGGAGAAATATATTTATGAAAAATTAAAAATTAGAAAAAGCTGATGAGAAAAGATATCGCTGGATTAAATTTACTTTTTATACCAAGTTCATGGAGTTCATGTAAATGGCAGACCTAATATTTTTTTAAAAAAAGGTGAAAAAAATTTAGTGACATAGAATTGAAAGAAGTATTAAAAGATGATAAAACGCCAATCTTTGTAGCAACTGATGAAAATGATAATATTTTTGGGACATTGTTTTTGTGTATTTCGTGAAGTGAAAAAAATGATAAAAGTTTGTGCGACAGAAAAAGTTTTTGTATATTGATGATTTATGTGTGGATAAAAAAATATTAGAAATAGTGGAATTGGAAAAAAAGTTGTATGAATATGTAGCTAAATTTTGCAAAAGAAAATAATTTCACTAGTGTTACATTGGATGTTTGGAATTTTAATGAGAGTGCGTTTAAATTTTATGAAAAAAATAGGATTTTTGCCATTGAAAAACATTGATGGAAAAAAACAAATTTAAATTTGAGAGGAAGATAGAATGAAATTTTTTTGATAATTGGAGATGTAGTTGGAGAACCTGGAAGAAATACTTTGTTTAAATTTTTGGAAAAAAAGAAAGAAAAAAATTATGATTTTATAATTGTAAATGGAGAAAAACTCAGCTGGGGGATTTGGAATAAATATAAAAATAGCTGAACAGATTTTTTCTCGTGGAGCGGATGTAATTACGCTGGGAAATCATAGCTGGGACAAAAAAGAAATTTATCCGTACATAAATAATCATAAAAATTTGATTAGACCGATTAACTTTTCAAAGGAAGCTCCAGGAAATGGATATACGATAGTTGAAAAAAATGGAGTAAAAGTGGCAGTTATCAATGCGCAAGGAAAAGTTTTTATGCCACCGATTGCTTGTCCATTTTTAACAGTGGAAGAAATTTTACCTGAAATAAAGAAAGAAACGGATATAGTTGTGCTTGATTTTCACGCTGAAGCAACTTCGGAAAAACAAGCTATGGGATGGAATTTAACTGGAAAAGTATCTGTTGTATATGGGACTCACACACATACACAGACTGCTGATGAGAGAATTTTACCAGGAGGAACAGCTTTTATCTCAGATGTTGGAATGACTGGTGGACACGATGGAGTTTTGGGAATGAATAAGAAAGAAAGCATTCAAAAATTTAAAGATGGAATGCCAAACAGATATTCGGTTTGTAAAGAAAATCCTAAAATAAACGGAATTGAAGTAGAAGTAAATGAAAAAACTGGAAAGGCAGTTGCGATTAAAAGAATAAATATGAGTTATGATGAAATTTAAAAAAATAAATAAAAAAATAAAAAAATAAAAAAATTTAAAAAAAGAGGAAATAAAAAAATAGATGAAATGGATAAAAGTAAAAATTGATTATTTTTTTCAGACAATTTGAAAGAAACAAAAAGCAAGATTAATTAATATTTTTGAAGAAGTTGGGATAAAACAAGTGGAATTTGTCGATTATTTTTCTGATAATTCTTTGGATTACAGCGTAAATTTTAAAAAAATGAAAAATAATATTTGGAGTATGATTGGATATGTTATTGACAATCGATTTGTAAAAAGTAAATTAAATATAATTTATAACAATGTCAATGAAATTTCAAAAGATGACGAAAATTTTATGTCAGAAATTTATACTTCACGATGTTCTGATGAAGATTGGCAAGATGAGTGGAAAAAATATTTTCACACAGTGAATATAACACCAAATATCGTAATTAAGCCAAGTTGGGATAATTATGAAGTAAAGGGCAATGAAACTGTGATAGAAATTGATCCAGGACTTGCCTTTGGGACTGGGACACATGAAACGACTTCACTTTGTGTGGAATTTTTGGAAAAATATGCCCAAAATAAGAAAAAACTGCTTGATATTGGATGCGGTTCTGGGATTTTGATGTTGATTGGGAAGAAATTAGGTGTAGAAAAAGTTGTTGGAATTGACATTGATGAGAAAGTAAATGATGTTGTGCTGGAAAATTTTTCTAAAAATGAAATAAGTGAGAATTTTCAAGTAATAATCGGAAATCTTGTAGATGACATAAATGAAAAGTATGATTTAGTTGTTTCAAATATTTTAGTAGATGTTTTGGAAAAATTGCTTGAAGATATAGAAAAAATTTTAGAAAAGGGTGCAACAGTTATTTTTTCTGGGATTTTGAATGAAAAAGAAGAGGCATTTGTGAAAAAGGCTAAAAATTATAATTTGAAACAAATTGATAGACGAGAGAAGAATAATTGGGTATCACTTGTTTTTAAATATGAAAATTAATTGATTTTTTTATTCTTTATTGAAAAAAATATTGATATTATTTAATTTTTGATAATAATAAAAAAAGGAGGAAGTGTAAATGGAAGAAAAATATATTAATAATTCCTAGTTTAAATCCAGATAAGAATTTTTTTAAATTTATTAGAAGAATTTGAAAAATAAGATTGCTGAAGAAAAAAATTAATGCGAGTATAGTTGTTGTTAATGATGGAAGTTCTGAAAATTTTAATAATATATTTGAAAAAAAGTTAAAGATAAAGACATAGTAGTTTTACAACATGCTATAAATTTGGGAAAAGGACGGGCCTTGAAAACAGCGTTTAATTATGTATTAAATGAGGTAAAAAATTTGAAAAGTGTGGTTACTGCTGATTCTGATGGTCAGCATCTGATAGAAGACATAATTTTGTGTTTAAAATGTTCAAATGAAAATCAGAATACACTAATTTTAGGAACAAGAAATTTTAAAAAAAATTTGAAAACAATTGGAAATGGGGGGGGGAAGGTACCTTTTAGGAGCAAATTAGGGAATAGACTAACAAGTTTGGTTTTTAAGTATCTTTTAGGATTAAAAATATCTGATACTCAAACTGGGCTTAGAGCATTTAGTAAAAATCAAGTAAAGGATTTTTTAAAAGTTAAAGGTGAAAGATTTGAATATGAGACAAATATGTTGATTGATAATAAAAAAATTTAGGATATAAATTTAAAGAAATTCCAATAAATACAGTTTACATAAAAAAATAATAAATCGTCACACTTTAATCCAGTTCGTGATTCGATTACAATATATCTATTATTTTTTTTAAATATATTGTTGTTTCATTATTATCTTTTATATTAGATATTGCACTATTTGGAATTTTTTTAAGGCTTTTAAATTTACAATTATAAATGCGACAATAATTGCAAGGATACTTTCTTCAATATTAAATTATACTTTGAATAAAAAAATAAAGTTTTTAAATCATTTAATAAAAAAAGTTTGATAAAATATTATATTTTGGTAATAATACAGATGTTTATTTCGGGATATTCAGTAAAGTTTTTTTACATAAAAATATTTGTAAATAAAAAAATGTAATATTTTTTTAAAAAAATAATAATAGATTTAATAATTTTTATTGTAAATTATTATATTCAGCGAGAATGGGTATTTAAAAAGGAGAGAGAGAATGTTTTTATTAATTTTTTTAAGTTTAGTTTTTTTATATTCAAAAAAATTTCAAGAAGAAAAGTAGAAATCATTGCACCGACAATTTTTCTTCTTTATAATGATGGTGTTATATTTTAGTGGAGTGATATTTTCAAGCTTTATTTATGGGAACATCTTTATAATTTTATTGGCAATTGGGGCAATAATATATTTAATATATTATATATTTAAATCAAATATGAGTTGGCTCAAAAATTTTAAAAAGAGTTTCGTGTTTTAATAATTTTTATATATTGTAATGACAATAATGCTTATTGGCTTTAAATCAAGAATTTGGGATGATTTTTAGCCATTGGTTGCTAACGGTTAAAAAAATATGTTTTTATTTAATGAATTATCAAACAATGAAAAATTCAACAATTTTTTTAAGACATATCCACCTGCAACAGCGATAATTCAATATTTTAATAATTATATTCAAAGTATAGTTTTTAAAAAATATAAATCTAGAATATAATAGTCAGTTTATAACAAATTATTTTGTATTAATCCTGTTATTGTCCATAGTTAATATGACAAAAATTAGATAGTAAAAGCAAAAAGAATTCTATATCCTATATTATTTATAATTCCTGCAATATTTAATCAAGAAATATATGTTAGTTTGTATGTAGATGTAATACTTGCAATAATGGGAGTTTATTTAATAATTTTTTTATGAATATGCGAAAAATTCATAAAATTCATAAAAAAATTTGTATTTTTTTAAATATGTCATTAGCTACATTATTTTTTTAGTATTAATAAAAATCAACAGGAACTGCGATAATAGTATTTTTGTTTAATTTATATTATTCTTGATTTGATTTTTATGAAAAAATTATAAATTAAATTTTCAAATAATAATAACGATTTTAGTTTCTCTTTTTGTAGGGAAAAAAATCTTGGGGATATTATATGTATAAAAACAAATGCTGATGCAATATGGAAGACTGAAAAGATAACGTTTGGAGGTATATTAAATGTTTTGAATGGAAAAGGTCGAGAATATCAATATGAAACGATAAATAATTTCTTTAAGGCATTAATAAAAAAACAAAAAAATAGGTTTATTTTCATATATTATATTTTTAGTCATCACAATTGGAATATTAATATTTGTGTATTTAAAAAAGAAAAAAATAATAAAAAAATTTAAAGTTATTAATTTATAATGTTTTAATTATTGTAATTTATCCGATTTCATTATTGGTTATGTATATCTTTATTTTTTTAGTCCTGTAGAAGCAGTAAATTTGGCATCGTTTAGCAGATATTTGTCAACTATTGTAATATTTTTGATTCTTTTAGATATATTGTTAACTGCAAAAAAAGTGAAAAAAATTCTGAAATATGGAAAAAAATAATAATGATATTATTTTTTTGATTTTATTTTTTTCAAAAAAACAGTACAATGAAAAAAACTTACAATAAAAAAATTTAAAAAAATATTAAGAAAAATAAAGAAAGAACGACAGGAAATAAAGGAAATACCAGAAGAAATAAGGGAAAAATCACAATAATAAAATTTATTTTGTTTCAGATATGAAAAAAATGATAAAGGTTATTATTATTGGCTATTTAGATATGAGGCTACTCCATTAAAGATACAAGGATTCTATTATAATGATGAAGAAAAATTTGTTTGAAACTTTAAAAAAATTATGATTATCTTTATTTAAAAAGATTTTGATGAGAATTTTTTTCAAAAAAATATTCGATAATGTTTAAAAAATGGTTTAAAAACCAAATAATTTTTATAAAATTGAAAAAAAGAAACTAATAAAATTAAATTAATAAAAAAATAGAAAGTGAGAAAAAAATGGTAATTGCAATAGATGGACCTGCTGGGAGCGGAAAAAAAGTACGATTGCTAAAAAAAGTTAGCAAATGAACTTGACTTTGTATATTTGGATACGGGAGCAATGTATAGACTTGTTACATTAAAAGCATTAGATGAAAAAGTTTCGTTTGAGTTGTTAAAAAATATTATAAATTTATCTGAAAGTAAAAATAATAATTCTGATTTTGAAATTATTCAAAAGATGAAAAAAATTTTTGGAAAAATTTGAATATTGATATTAAAAAAATCGATTTTTTTGGACGGAATTGATGTGAGTGATGAGATTAGAAAACCTGTAATTTCTGAAAATGTTTCGAATATTGCTAAAATTAAGGAAGTTAGAGAAAAGATGGTCGATTTGCAAAGAAAATTTTCAAATTCTAAAAATGTCATTTTGGATGGTCGTGATATTGGAACGGTTGTTTTTCCAAATGCAGAATTAAAAATATTTTTGGTGGCAGATACAATGGAAAGAGCTAAAAGACGATATAAAGAGTTAATTTTAAAAAATGAAGATGTGACTTTAGATGAAATTTATAAAAATATTGTTGAGCGAGATAAAATTGATTCCACAAGAAAGGAATCGCCTTTAGTAAAAAGCACAGGATGCGATTGAAGTTGATACGACTTTTAAAAACTATTGAAGAAGTTAAAAAAATAAAAATAAAAAAATTTTTGAAAGATAAAATTAAATAAATTAATTTTTAATTAAATTTTTTTAAAAAAATAAAAAAATTAAAAAAATACTGGACAAATGTTGAAAAATAGTGTATAATAACTAAGTAATTTAAAAAAACACAAAAAAAGTGTGAGTATTAAATTCAATCAAATAAAAATTTGGAGGTTTGATAATATGTCAAAAAAAGAATTCGTTGATGCTTATGCAAAAGCAACAGGAGAAACTAAAAAAAGAGCTGAAGAATTAGTAAATCAATTTCTTGAAACAGTGGAAGAATCTTTAGTGAAAGGTGAATCTGTTCAATTTGTTGGATGGGGAACATTTGAAGTAAAAAGAAAGAGCAGCAAGAACTGGAATTAACCCTCAAACTAAAAAAGAAATTCAAATACCTGCAAAAAATGTAGTTAAATTTAAAGTAGGTAAAAAATTAGCTGATAATGTAGCAAATGCTAAATAATTTTTTAAAAGGCTATTTTGATGTGACAGCGGTCATTGAAAAAAATAGTCTTTTCTTAATTTTTGAGAAATAAAATATATGAAAGAAGATAAGTATGTTAATAATTTATAATTTAATAAGATTTTTTTATATTTAGTCATAATGATATTGGCATTGTTTAATAAAAAAATTGCTTATATTTTTTTCAAAACTCGACTATTTCAAAAAAATTTCAAATGAAAAATTTTTTTGGAAAAAAGATGAGAAATCTATTTTAATTCATTTGTCATCAGTTGGAGAATTTAATTTATCGGTTGAACTAATCGAAAAAAATTTTTATTAAGAAATGAAAAAAATAGTTATTTCAGTTATGACAGATACAGGATTTTCAGTGATTAATAAAAAAATATGGAAATAATAAAAAAATGTGAAAAATTTTGTATTTTTCCTCTTGATGATTTTTTTGCTTTTAAAAAAATTTATAAAAAAATATAAAAATAAAAAAAGACAATTATTATAGAAACTGAGATTTGGATTAATCTATATTATTTGGCGGCAAAGTTTGGAGAGTTATTTGTTGTAAATGGCAGACTTACCGATAAAAAAATGAAATCTTACAAAAAAAGTTTAGCTGGTTTATAAATTCAAGTTTAAATAGAGTTAAAAAAATTTTTGGTGCAAAGCGAAAAAGATGCGTCGAGATATGAGAGTTTAAAAAAATAAAAAAATGAAAAAAATAAAAAGTTTTTTTAAAAAATTTAAAATATTCGATAAAATATGACATTCTTTCTGAAGAAAAAGAAAAAAATAAATATTTTGAAGAAATTTTGGACAAAAAAATAAAAAAATAATAGTTTGTGGAAGTACGAGAGAAAGTGAAGAAAAAAATTTGGCTTGAAGTTTTAAAAAAATAAATAAAAAAATGAATATCAGCTTGTGTTAGTTCCTAGACATTTGGAGCGGATAAAAAAAGTGGAAGAAGAAATATTAAAACTATTTCCACGAGAAAGTTATTCATTGCTTTCAAATTTTGAAGTTTGGAAAAATTTAAAAAAAACTGAGATAGTTATTGTGGATAAGATGGGAGTTCTTACAGATTTTTATCAAATGGCGGATTTTGTGTTTGTCGGTGGAACGCTTGTAAATATTGGCGGACATTCGATTTTAGAGCCACTTTTTTATGGAAGAAAGCCGATAATTGGGAAATATTTCCAAAATATTGAAGAGATTGTAAATGATGCAAAAAAACTTAATTTTGTGGAGATTGTGCAAAATGAAGACAAAATTATTGATTATTTAAAAAAAGAAGAAAAAAATAAATACAAAAGAATTTTTTTGAAAAAAACAACGAAATAGATAAAAATAATTAGTGAGATATTTTAATTTGGAGTGTGATTTATGGATAATAAAAAAAGAAAAATAAATTGATAGAAAAAGCAAATTAAAGCTGACAAAAAAATAAAAAAATCTTGTCAAAAGAAGAGCTTGAGAGAAGAGAAAAAAATAAAAAAATAAACGATGAATTTAAAATAAAAAAATTATGAAAAAAAGTCAAATCATAAACGAAAAAGAAATTTGGAAATATTTTTTTTGAAAAAAACCTAAAAAAATTATAACAAATATATGTGTGAAATGTTGGATTATCCCGAATATTTAATGTATGACAACGAAAAAAAGTAAATGAGTTTCGTGGAAAAATGGAATAAGTTTTTTTAAAAATGAAAAATGACATATATTTGGAAATCGGTTGTGGAAGTGGGAATTTTACAGTTCAAAATGCGCAAAAAAATTTCCAGATAGAAACTATATTGCACTTGAATTGAGATTTAAAAAGACTTGTTTTGGGAGCAAAAAAAGCAGATAAAAGAAATTTAAAAAAATATACTTTTTGTGAGAAAAAGAGGGAAACAATTTTAGAATTTTTTTGGTGAAAAAGGAAATTTCGGGAGTTTATATAAATTTTTCCAGATCCTTGGGAAGGTGAAGAGAAAAAAGAGTAATTAGTGAAGATTTGTTCAAAAAAATTGGATGTTGTATTAAAGTCAAAGGGGAAAATTATTTTTTTAAAAACGGATCATGAACAGTATTACAGAGATGTTTTTAGAATTAGTTGAAAAATCTTAAAAAAATTATGAGGTTATTTATCACACAGATGATTTGCACAATTCAGAAAAAGGCGGATCAAAAATATAAAAAAACAGAATTCGAGCAGATGTTTTTAAGTAAACATAATATGAACATTAAATATATCGAAATACAAAAAAATTAAAAAAATAAAGTTTATTTTTTTCGAAAAAGAATTTTGATTGATTTTAACAAAATAAAAAATTTTTCTTGAATATTTGTGAAAAATAATAGTATAATAACAGTTAGGAAGGTTTTTTTAGATAATTTTTTTGTTAGAGAAAAATAAATCTGGAGGTTTTTATGAAAAAAATAAAAAAAGAAATTAATTTTAATAAGTAGTTTGATAGTGGGAATACCACTTTTGGCAGTTAGTACAAATGCAATATTGAAACAGGCGAGAGATAATTATTATAAAGAGCAAAGAATAAAGATGGAATTGGAAAAAGCACAGCAAAAAGCGCAAAGGGAACAAGAGTTGGCACAACAAAGAGCACAAAAAGAAAAATTGGCGGCTCAAGAGAGAGAACAGATGGAAAGTAATAAAAAAGATATAAAAATTGTTGATAATAAACCGGAAAAACAAAAAGATGTTGCGCCAAAAGTACAGAAAAAAATGACTTCACAAGAAAAAGATAATGAAAAAGTAAAACAAGTTATAGCAAATGTTAGAAAAGAAGTAAAACCTGTGGTTGCTTATGAACCTGTGTCAAATGTTGTGGCAAAATCTGAACTTACAGCAAAGGATCGTGCAAGAGCTCGAAAAGCATTAAAAGAAATAAGAGCAGAATATTTTGCAAAAAATAAATCTCAGAAATTGAAAAATAATGAAACGCTTATAGTAAAAAAACAAGCAATGAAGGTATTGAAACAAAAAAATATTCTAATGCAGAAATTCAAAAAGTTTTAAAAAGAAATAAGAGCAAATTATAAGAAATAGGAGTTTTAAAGTACATTTTAAATATTAGTTTAAGATGTACTTTTTTTATTTTTAAATAAAATTTTCAATTTTTATAAAAAAACTTGAAAAAAATTTTTTTAAAAAAATGTATTATTATATATTAGCAGTTAAAGATGAAGAGTGCTAAAAAAAGATATACAATATTTTAGGAGGCAAAAAAATGAAAATTAAACCATTGGGAAAAAGAATTTTGATAAAACAGACTGAACAGGAAGAAGTGACTAAAAGTGGAATTGTACTTCCAGGAACAGCTTCAAAAGAAAAACCTATAATTGGAGAAGTTTTGGCAGTTGGGAAAAAGATTGAAGAAATTTCTGTCGGAGATAAAGTTATTTTTGAAAAATATGCTGGGACTGAAGTTAAAGATGGAGAAGAAACTTATTTAATTTTAGAAAAAGATAATGTACTTGCCATTGTTGAATAAATAGAGGCATTTAATATTTGAATTTTCGATATATAATAAATAATTTGGAGGAAAATAAAATGGGAAAAATAATAAAATTTAATGAAGAAGCAAGAAAATCGCTAGAAGTGGGTGTAGATACACTTGCAGATGCTGTAAAAATAACACTTGGACCAAAAGGAAGAAATGTAGTATTAGATAGAGGCTTTGGAGCACCAATGATTACAAATGACGGTGTTACAATTGCTAAAGAGATCGAATTAAGTGATCCAATCGAAAATCTTGGAGCACAAATTGTAAAAGAAGTTGCAACAAAGTCTAACGATGTGGCAGGAGATGGAACAACTACGGCTACAGTTCTTGCTCAAGCTTTAATAAAAGAAGGACTAAAAATGGTTTCAGCAGGAGCAAATCCAGTATTTATCCGTCGTGGAATGGAACAGGCTTCAAAAAAAGTTATTGAAGAACTTTCTAAAAAAGCTAAAAAAGTTGAAGCAAATGAAGAAATCGCACAAGTTGGAGCAATTTCAGCGGGAGATAAGGAAATTGGAAAATTGATTGCACAGGCAATGGAAAAAGTTGGGGAAGAAGGCGTAATTACAGTCGAAGAAGCTCGTTCACTTGACACAACTTTAGAAGTAGTAGAAGGAATGCAGTTTGACAATGGTTACTTGTCGCCATATATGGTTTCAGATTCTGAAAGAATGGTCGTTGAAATGGACAATCCTTACATTCTAATAACAGACAAAAAAATCTCAAATATGAAAGAATTGCTTCCAGTTTTGGAAAAGACAGTTGAAACAAGCAGACCGATGCTTATAATTGCTGAAGATGTTGAAGGGGAAGCTCTTGCGACATTAGTTGTAAATAAACTTCGTGGAACATTAAATGTGGCTGCTGTAAAAGCTCCAGCTTTCGGAGATAGAAGAAAAGCTATGTTACAAGATATAGCAATTTTAACAGGTGGAGAAGTTATTTCTGAAGAAAAAGGAATAAAATTGGAAGAAGCTGATATTACATTCTTAGGACAAGCTAAAAAAGTTAGAATTACTAAAGATAATACAGTAATTGTGGACGGAATGGGTGATAAAGCTGAAATCAGTGCAAGAGTTGGACAAATTAAAAATGCAATTTCGGAAACTTCGTCTGACTATGACAGGGAAAAATTACAGGAAAGACTTGCAAAACTTGCAGGCGGAGTTGCAGTGATAAAAGTTGGTGCTGCGACAGAAACTGAAATGAAAGAGAGAAAACTTAGAATTGAGGATGCATTAAATGCTACAAAAGCGGCAGTTGAAGAAGGAATTGTAGCTGGAGGTGGAACAGTTTTAGTTGAAATTGCAAATGCGATTGAAGACTTTAAATTAGCTGGTGAAGAAGGATTAGGAGTAGAAATTGTTAAAAAAGCTCTATTTGCACCACTTAGACAAATTGTTGTAAATGCTGGAATTGATGCTGGAGTTGTGCTTGAAAAAGTTAAAAATTCTGAAAATGGAATAGGGTTTGACGCTGCGAAAGAAGAATATGTAGATATGGTAAAAGCTGGAATAATTGATCCAGCCAAAGTAACTCGTTCAGCAATTCAAAACGCTGTTTCAGTATCTTCAGTTTTACTTACAACAGAAGTTGCAGTTGCTAATGAAAAAGAAGAAGCACCAGCTGGTGGAATGCCAGGAGGAATGGGAATGCCGGGAATGATGTAAAAATTTTAAAAATATAAGATTAGGATGTTTAAAGATTAAAAATAAACTACACTCTTTAATTTAGGTGTAGTTTTTTTTTATATTTCTAATTTCTTCTAAAATATTTTTTTATATTCTCAGAATTAATTATAAGTTTTTTTCTAAAATTGTATTTACAACTAAATCGACTTCGTCATCTTTTGCTCCCGAAAATAAAGCTAAAGTCCGTGCCTGTAATTTCATGTGTCCTTTTTGAATTCCAGTCGTGACAAGCGCCTTTATAGCGGCAAGATTTTGTGCAAGTCCAACCGAAACTATTATTTTAGCTAATTCTATAGCACTTGGATTTTTTAAAATATCAAAAGCTGCAGTTACACTAGGATTTAAACCAATGGAACCGCCGACACTTGCAACTGGCATAGGAAGTGTTAATTTTCCTTTTAATTTGTTAATTTTTTCATCAAAAGTCCAAGTTGTAAGTCCTTCATATTTTCCATTTTTTGCTGCAAAAGCATGTCCTGCTGCTTCGATTCCACGCCAGTCATTTCCAGTCGCAATAACTACAGCGTCAATTCCATTAAAAATTCCTTTGTTGTGAGTTGCTGCTCTATAAGTATCAATTTTAGCGAATTTAGAAGCTAAATCAATTTTTTTCGCCACATGATTTCCTCCAAGTAATTTGGAGTCTATTTCGCAAGTTGCAGTAACTAAAGATTTTGTCGCATAATTTGATAAAATTCCCATTAGTGCAGTTGAATTTGTAATTTCTTCAAGTAGTGGTTTAATTCCTTCTAACATCGTATTTAAGATGTTTGCACCCATTGCTTCCTTCACATCGACAGTTAAATATACAACAAGAAAATTTTCTAATTTTTTGATTTCCAAACAAATAGCACCTCCACCTCGTTTTACAATTGATGGATAAGCTTCGTTTGCAATTTCTAAAATTTTATTTTCATTTTTCAAAATCAAATTTTTTTAGCTTTTTCAAAATCAATTATATCGTAAAGCGCAATTTCTCCAATCATTTTTTTCTATCTAGAGCAATTGTTTTAAAAACCTTTGCATTTTTGAAATAATTTTTGCGGCATAACTTGCAGCGGCGATTACAGACGGCTCTTCAGTGACCATCGGAACGGCATATTCTTTTCCATCAATTAAAAAGTTTGGTGCAATTCCCATTGGCAACGAAAAAGTTGCAATATTATTTTTCGGTTATTTGATTTGCGATTTCTAGCGGCAAATTTTTCATTTTCAAGAAGTATTTTTGTATTTTTTTATCCAAGAAATCATTGTTTTCTAGCATTTCAATTCTTTCAATTCTTTCTTTTTGAAATCCAAGCCAATTTTTTTCTTTTTCCTGTTCCTTTTTATTTTTTTATCCATTTTAATAACCTCTTTTTTTATAAATTCGTTTATGATTTTCAATTTTTTTTCCAAATAAAAAAAGACTGTTATCTTGTAGTAAGTTAATGCTATTTCCATATTCGTCAAGTTCTATTTGTTCAAAAAACATTTTTTCATATTCAGAAGTGCTAAGTCTTTTTCTTTCGTCAAAATCTTTTATTCTGTCGTTTATCAGCTGATTTTTAAATCCATCAACAAGCGTAATACTAAAAATTTCACAAACTGCACCGCTTCCGTAACTATACATTCCAATTACATCACCTGCTTTTAAATTTTGACAATTTTCAAGCAATGAGAGCAAACTTAAATAAAGAGAACCTGTGTAAATATTCCCAATTCGTTTGCTGTAAACTATTGAAGAATAGAAATTATCTAAAAATACAGATTTTTTTTCTTTTGTCAAATTTTCAGTTTCAGAAAAAAGTGAATTTAATCCTTTTAATCCAAGTTTTGGAAAAGGTAAATGGAAACAAAAGGCGTTAAAATCAAGTAAATTTTTGTTGTGGCGTTTTTTGTATTCGCAAAAAGTTGTAGTAAGGCAATCCAAATATTGTTTTGAAGAAAAATGTCCATCAACAAATGGAAAGTCGGCATAATTAGGACGCCAAAAATCCATTATATCTCTCGTCTGACAAACACTATCATCATTTAAAACAGCAATTTTAGGATCTTTTTTTATAAGCAGTGCTACGCTTCCTGCACCTTGAGTGGATTCTCCAGCAGTACCAATGCCATATTTAGCGATGTCCGAAGCCATAACTAAAACTTTTGACTCAGGATTTTTTAAAATATGGTTTTTTGCAAAATTTAGTGCAGCGGTTGCGCCATAACAAGCTTCCTTTATTTCAACGCATCTCGCAAAAGGTTGAATTTCAAGTAAATGATGAATAAAAACCCCAGAAGATTTGCTCTGGTCAATTCCCGATTCCGTTCCAACTATTATTAAATCAATACTTTTTTTATCTTCTTTGTTCAAAATTTTTTCTGCAGCACTAGCTCCCAATGTCACAATATCTTGAGTAATTGGAGCAACGCACATCTCACTTTGCAGTAATCCTTTTGTAAATTTATTTTCGTTTTGTTCTCTAGAAACCGCTAAATCTCTGATATCCAAAAAGAAATTCGGCATTGCAAATCCAATTTTATCTATTCCGATTTTCATATAAAATCCACCCTTCTATCGTTATTTAATATTCTAAATTTTAAGTTTTTTTTACTAAATAATTTTATAGTTATTTATTATATTTTACTACAAAAAAAATGAAATATCAAATATAGATAGAATAAAAATTTTTAGAAATAGAATTTTTTAAATAAAAATTTCTGAAACTGCAAATAAAACAGCTTTTCCACTCAATGAAACTCGATTTTTTTCTCTATCTAATTTGCAATAAAGAATTCCTGTCCGTTTGGAAGCTTGAAATGCGACAATTTCATTTTTTCCCAATTTATCTGACCAAAGTGGTACAAGATGACAATGTCCAGAGCCACAAACAGGATCTTCGGCAACATCCAATTTTGGTGCAAAAGAACGAGAAACACAATCAAATTCTGAGTTTTCATCAGCTTTAGCCGTAATGTGTAAAAGAAGTCCATCAAGCAATTTAATTTTTTCCAAATTTGGCTCAAACTTTTCCACAAGTTCCGAATTTTCCAAAACACAAACTAAATCCCTGTCAATAAAGACTTCTAGTGGTTTAACTCCAATCGCATCAATTATTTCTTTCGTAATTTCAACAGATTTTAAGTCGTAAGAAGGAAAATTCAATTCAAATAATTCTCCTTTTTTATGAACAGTTAAATCACCACTCAATGTGTCAAACACGATTTTATCAATATTTTTTTCATAAAAATTAGTTATCACAAAAGCTGTCGCCAAAGTAGCATGTCCACAAAGGTCGATTTCTCCGCCAGGCGTGAACCAACGCAATCTATATTTTTTATTTTCCTTCACAGCAAAAGCCGTCTCTGACAAATTATTCTCTCTAGTAATCGAAAGCATCAAGTCGTCATCTATCCAAGAATCCATAATACACACAGCAGCAGGATTCCCTTTGAAAACAGTATCTGTAAAGGCATCTACAATGTATTGTTTCATATTTTTCCTTTCTGTTTTTTTGAAATAAAATTTAAAAAATTAGTTTTGAATACTTCAGAATATTGTATAGTAAAATGGGAAAAAATTCAAGGTTTAAATGAATTTTCGCTTACAATGTTATAAATCACAATTGAGGAATTGCAATGGGAGGAAATAGGGATATCATAAAGAAGCCTTGAAAAAAACAAGTAAAAAGAATTTTTAAAATTTATTAAATAGACTTGAATTTTGAGAAAATTAAATATTTAAATTTAGGAATTAATATGAACAGAAAACTCCACTCTGAAATGAATGGAGTTTTTTTGTTTTCTTTATTTTAAATTTACAATACAAAAATGTTCCTATTAAATCATTTGATAAAGCTTTTTAGTTCTTTTTTTAATTTAAATTTACAATACAAAATGTTCCTATTAAATTAATAAAATGAAGTCAAGTATTGGGCCTTTTTATTTCATTTACAATACAAAAATGTTCCTATTAAATTACGATTTCGTTCGCTTCAGTTATTTCGTTTCTAACATTTACAATACAAAAATGTTTCTATTAAATAAATTGAGAAGTTAGCGAAGTTGCTAGAAAAGAGAAATTTACAATACAAAATGTTTCTATTAAATATAAAAAGGTTTTTCCGTTTCTATCTTTTCTTACTTCATTTACAATACAAAAATGTTTCTATTAAATTATCAGCAAAAAGTGTCAAATAATTTTTGCAAATGTAATTTACAATACAAAAATGTTTCTATTAAATTAAACAATGAAAAAAACATGAATCTTTTTATGTTTTCAGATTTACAATACAAAAATGTTTCTATTAAATCCGAAACAATGTCAGAATATTTAAGAAAAAGGTACAAATTTACAATACAAAATGTTTCTATTAAATTCAAAGCCAGGATCAGCCTTTTTTTCCTTCCACTTCCAAGCTTTTACAATACAAAAATGTTTCTATTAAATAATGATTTTATTTACATATACCACAACGAGATTAACCTTTACAATACAAAATGTTTCTATTAAATGAAAGCGACATTGGATCGATTTGAACCTTTGCTGTCTTTACAATACAAAAATGTTTCTATTAAATAGTATCTTCCTCAAACTACCTATATAGTATACCACTTTTTCCTCATTTTTTTGTCGATACCAATTTTTTTTCATATTTTTACCCAAAAATTTCTCTTTATTTTTTTATATAACAGTCAAAAAAATCCAGTAAAAATGGATATTACCGAAAAATCTGTTGATGTATTAGCTTTTTTTATTGTTATTACAGATCGACAGATTTTGTTTAAAAAGAGTTTGAAGTTTTATTATCTTCGATTTCCTAAAAATTATTTTTTTAGTTATTTTTTTCTTGATATAATTTAAAAAAATTATTAAAGAAATCTTGTTTTTGTAGATAAATTTTTCCTAGTTCTATATTTAATTTTTTTAAATAATAATGGTGTTACCTAGTCTTCAAATAATAAGTTTTGAACATTTATTAAATATCTTTTAATTTTTGAAATATGTTTTTTTGTATGGTATAATTAAAATATAAAAAAATAGGAGTTTTAGAAAGTATGTTTCACTTAAATAAAAATAAAAAAATTGTTATTGAAAAAAATAAGATTTTTAGAAAAAGATGCTAGAAAAGAGGTGAAAAAAATAATAAGTTTTTGATGGAAAGTATCAGTATCTTATTGAATAAATAAAATTTTTGAAAAAGAAGTTGGATGAGGAGAGCAGTATGAAAGATATTTATAATATAAGTTCTGTTGAAGATTTGAAAAAGAATTTAAAATATTTAAAGAAGCTAAAGAGAATGTTGCGAAGATTTTAAATAAAAAAGTAACTGCACGTTCTTGGAAAAATTTTTGTATGAAAAAAATATTTTACCAAAGGTACAGGAGGATATGTATTTTAAAGATGAAATTTCAAAATATTTTTTTATCTTGTAGAATTGAATGGGAAATTACAGATGGATTTTTTTAGAGGTGTCTTATGATCTTTATACTGATGAAAAAAAGGCTAATAAATGGTATAAACAAATTGTAAAAAAATACATCCCGATATTTGTAGACACCCTAAAAGCAGCAGAAGCAATGCAATCGTTAGAAAAAATTTATACAAAGGGATGACTAGAAAATGAAATATGAAATTAGTAAAAGTTTAATAAAACTTGATGAATTAGAATATATTATAAGAGAAATTAATTATGGAGAATTGAATAAAACATGGGTTAATTCTATTGAAAAATGCTTGGATTAGAGGTGCTTTTTCTTGATAAGAGAGGAATAGTTTGGATTAAATATCAATATTTACCTAAATTAGCACGTATAAAAAAAGAATTGGTAAATTATTATCTTGCTTTGATAGGTCTTCCTGTTTCAGATTATATATCGGGAACTGATTTTGTCAATCTTATATCCGTTGTTTTTAATGCTACTCCGACATTTAGAAAAAAAGGGATTATATTAGATATTCTGAGAAGTTGTATTGTTTTATTAGAGATTCAAATAAAGCTGAAGTATTAAGAGCAAGATATTATGAAAATATTGAAGATCAAAGAAAAAAATTGAAAAAAAGCGAAGAATAAAAAATACAATATAACAGTTGATGAATTAACTCGAAAACCATTAAATTTAAAGACTGCAGAATTTTTCACATATCCGAAGTGTTGCTATTTATCCAGATTTACAGCTAGAAGAAGATAACGGACTTATTATAAATAAAGAAACTCATGATATTATTACAAAAAAATAATATTCAGAATGAAGAAGATTTAGTTAGATTGTGTGTACAAAAAAAGATGGGAAACTGGATGGTTTGTGTATTATAAAAAAATAATTGAAAAAAAGATCTTGAAAAATATTTAAAAAATTAAAAAAATTATAATAAATATAAGAGAAAGCTACAACAACATTGACAATAGAAAAAAATAACGGTAGACTTTTAATAAATAAATAAAAATAAAGATTAGTAAACGAAGGTGATACAAAATGAAAATAACAGGATTAATGATAAACTATTATTTTGTTTGCAAACGAAAGTTGTGGTATAACTCACGAAATATTAATCTTGAAGAAGACAATGAAAAATGTTCAAATGGGTAAATTAATTGATGAAAAATAGTTATAACTTAGAAACGAAACAAATAATGATAGAAGAAACTGTAAATATTGATTTTATTAGGCATTGGAAAGTTATTCATGAGGTTAAAAAAAGTAAATCTATTGAAGAAGCAGCTATTTGGCAAGTAAAGTATTATATTTATTTTTTTAAAGCAAAGAGGAATTGATATTGAAAAAGGGATCATTGATTATCCTGTGGTTAAAGAGCGTAAAGAGGTGTTTTTGACATCGGAAGATGAAAAAAATATTAAAGAATATTTTAAAAAGATATTGAAAAAAATTTGTTTAGATGAAAAAAATTCCTCCTGTAATTAATGAAAAAAATGTGTAAACAATGTTCCTATTATGAGTTTTTGCTATATTTGATAATTCTCTAAAAATAAAATTTATTTAAAAAAATATTTTTTTAAAAATTGTTTAAAGATATATATAAATTGCTTAAGATTATAAGTTATTGCAATATTATTAACAATATTTTTTTAGTATTTGGCTATAAAAAAATTACTTAAAATTATAAGTCATCAAAAAAATCAAATTACAAAAAAACTATTGGAAAGGAGGATTCATAATGTCAGAAAGTTATTTCATTTTTCAAATGGAGAATTAAAACGAAAAAGATAATGTTATTAGAATTACTGCAGCGGATGGAAGATTTAAAGATATAAAAAAATTGAAGTTACTCGTGATATTTATCTATTTGGAGAAATTTCATTGAATACAAAAGCTCTAAATTATTTGGCGCAAAATAAGATTCCAGTTCACGTTTTTAATTACTATGGATTTTACACAGGAACATTTTATCCAAAAGAATCAAATGTTTCTGGAAAACTTTTTGTAAAACAAGTTGAAAATTATACGGATAATAAAAAAAGAATTGAATTGGCACAATTAATAATTGATGCAGCAAGTACAAACATTTTGCGAAATTTGAGATATTATCAAGAGCGGGGAAAGGAATTAGAGTCAGAAATAACAGATATTAAAGCACTTAGAAAAGGGATTTTTCGAACAGAAAATGTTGAAGAATTAATGGGAATAGAAGGAAGTATTCGCCGTATTTACTATACTGCGTGGAATACTATTGTAAATCAAGAAATAAATTTTGAAAAAAGAGTAAAAAGACCCCCTGATAATATGATTAATACAATGATTTCTTTTTTGAATACATTGGTTTATACAGCTTGTTTGTCAGAAATTTATGTGAGCCAACTGAATCCAACAATAAGTTATTTACATAGCGTTGGTGAAAGAAGATTTTCTTTATCACTTGATATTTCCGAAGTATTTAAGCCTCTTCTAGCAGATAGAATTATTTTTTTCATTATTGAATAAAAAAATGATAACAGAAAAAAAGATTTTGTAAAAGATTCAAACTATTTCTACATGAAAGAAAAATGCTCAAAAAAATTAATTTTTGAAAAACTTTTTAACGAACGATTAGAAACAACGATAAAACACAGAGATCTAAATCGAAAAGTTTCTTATCGTCATTTAATGAGGTTAGAAGCATACAAATTAGTAAAACATTTATTAGAAGATAAAAAAATATGAAGGATTCAAAAATATGGTGGTAATTATGTATATAATTTTTAGTTTATGACATTCTTTCTGATGAAAAATGGAGCCAGAATTTCCAGAAATATATTTAAAATTTGTAAAAAAATATTTAACGAATGTTCAAAAAAATCAGTATTTGAAGGCGAGATAACACCAGTATTATTAAAAAAATTAAATATAGAACTAGGAAAAATTTATTCGCAAAGATAAGGATTCTTTAATAATTTTTAAATCTCGTCAAGAAAAAAATGGCTAGAAAAAAAGAATTTTGGGGAATCGAAGATGATAAAACTTCAAACTTCTTTTTAAACAAAAATCTGTCGATCTGTAATAACACTAAAAAAACTAATACATCGACAGATTTTTCGGTAATATCGATTTTTATTGGATTTTTTTGATTGTTATATAAAAAAAGATAAAAAGAAATTCTTGATAAAAAAATATAAAAAAATATTGGTATCGACAAAAAAATGAGGAAAAAGTGGTATACTATATAGGTAGTTTGAGGAAGATAAGATTTAATAGAAACATTTTGTATTGTAAATATAAAAATTTTTTTCATATAGTTCTATTCTAACTTCAATTTAATAGAAACATTTTGTATTGTAAATGCTTTTTTTGCATTGACTGAGATATTTCTGATAATTCAATTTAATAGAAACATTTTGTATTGTAAATATAAACCACCACTTATTAATTGTGAAGATAGAATTAATTTAATAGAAACATTTTGTATTGTAAATCGAATTCTATTTCAGATAGAATTGTAGAATTAGGTAATTTAATAGAAACATTTTGTATTGTAAATTTTTTTGACATAGTGCTTTTTAGTTACATCTGTCCCAATTTAATAGAAACATTTTGTATTGTAAATCCTTTTAACTTTTCAATAGTATCAATAACTTCAATAATTTAATAGAAACATTTTTGTATTGTAAATTTTATTAATTCAATTAATTTCTCAATTCTGCTTTTTTTATTTAATAGGAACATTTTGTATTGTAAATCAATCTGAATTAATTTTTAAATTTTTCCACTTCTTTAATTTAATAGGAACATTTTGTATTGTAAATTCATAATCTCTTGCAAACTTAAAAATTAGACAGCATTAGATTTAATAGGAACATTTTGTATTGTAAATATAACTAGGGTTGTACCTAGAATTAATGGATTGTTGATTTAATAGGAACATTTTGTATTGTAAATGTCAATAATTTTAAACCTCTTGTATTTTTTTTGTGTCTATTTAATAGGAACATTTTGTATTGTAAATTCATAATAACCAATTTCTTTACATACTGTAAAAAAATATTTAATAGGAACATTTTGTATTGTAAATTACTTATTCTTTAAATCAAAAAAACCTAATAAGCTTAAATTTAATAGGAACATTTTGTATTGTAAATCCAGATGCGAATGATGGAACAACACCTGGTAAAGAAATTTAATAGGAACATTTTGTATTGTAAATTTTTTTATCTCATCAAAATCAATGTTAAGTTTAAAATTTAATAGGAACATTTTTGTATTGTAAATAATTGGAAAGTTGGAAGAAAAGAAAAAAAGAAGAGAAAAATTTAATAGGAACATTTTGTATTGTAAATAAAGATTGTGTAATTGCTTTTTAAAGACGGCAATCGAATTTAATAGGAACATTTTGTATTGTAAATATGTCTAAAGTCCCACTAATTAGCCCACTTTTTTTAAATTTAATAGGAACATTTTTGTATTGTAAATTCTGAATTTATAACATCTTCGATAACATCATAATACAATTTAATAGGAACATTTTGTATTGTAAATTAGTTTTAAAATAATTTCCTTCTTCTTTTTCGCTCTATTTAATAGAAACATTTTGTTTTGTAAATAATATTTCGTGATATTTTCAGCATAATCTTCATCATTTAATAGAAACATTTTGTATTGTAAATCTTTATAGCAAGGCTTTGCATTTTCAATAACTCTTTGTTTAATAGGAACATTTTGTATTGTAAATATCTATTAAAAATTTAAAACAAGTCTTTTATTTGAATTTAATAGAAACATTTTGTATTGTAAATATCTTAATGGTGAAGTATTTAAAACGGAAAATGCAATGGAAGGAGAAAATTATCCGCCAATGCACCCTCGTTGTAGAAGTACAACTGTTCCTTATGAGTATTCAGATGTTTTTTCTGATGAACCTGAAAAAGAAGATTTTGAAAATAATGAAAATGAGGGTATAATCAATAATAATGGTACTGTTTTTGTTGAAGGTGGTAGATACAGAAATATAGGGAATATTAATGCAACGGAGTATAAAGATGAACCGCTGGAATTGTTGCGAAGATATGAACAAAAAATCGTTAAGAAGAGCAAAGAAAATGCGTTAGTAATAGCTAAAAATGGAGATATTTATATTTTGAAAGGAGATGAAAATTCAATACCAAGTCATAAGATGCCTAAAATTAATTTTGAAGACGCTTTGTATACTCACAACCATCCTAAAAATAGTAATCACGAGTGGGGATTTAGCAATGATGATTTTAGTTCGTTCACTAATTTGAAATTGAAATATTTAGCTGCAATTGATGAAAAGTATATTCATGAACTGTGTTCGGAAATTTATGATGTCAAAAAACATTTGGAAAGGGTAGAAATTTACATTAAAAACCCTAATGAGCTTTTAAAATTTAATGACGAAGAACGAAACAGAATTCTACAGTTGTATTTTGCTTCAGAGAAAAATTTAAGATACAGGAGGTTTAATCATGGATATTAAAAATACAACATTTTACAAAAAAATTATATGAAAAAAACAGAGAAGAACTTAGAGACTTGATGAAAAAGAAAAAAATAGAGAATCAAATAAATAAAGATGAATATGTAAAGAAATATATAGAGCTGAATTCGTATAAGTTTACATTTTTAGAATTAAAAAAATCTATAGAATTAGGTGAACAAATAAGTTTAACTGAGTTTTTTTCAAAGAATATGAAAAAGAAAAATATAAAAGAAGAAATTTCAAAAACTTCATCAAGAGATAGGACTGTGGATACTATAGGAGAAATGAAAATAACAAGAGATAATGAAGTGTATAAAAGTTTTAAGGAATTGCAGGAATTAAAAGAAAAAATATATTGGCGTGGGGAATATTTGAAAAAAGATAGAGAATTTTTTGAACAATTAAAACGCTCTGAGTTTAAAAAAGAGAAAGCTTTGACTATTTTAGAAAAATTGGATGAATTATATTCGAGTGATAAAAAATCAAAAGAGTAGTTTAACGACTGCTCTTTTTTTATTTGTCGTACTGATGGACATTAAACATCTAGGTAGAAAATAGTCGACAGACTTTAAATGGGAGGATAATTATGTCAGAAAATACATTTACACAGGAACAAGTAGATGAGATGATCAAAGAAAGGATTGCAAGAGAGAGAAAAAAGTTTGAAAGTGAGAAAAAAGAATTGGAGAAAAAGCATAGAGAGACGATAGAAGAGTATGAATGAAACAAGAATTAATAATGCTAATCTTACTGCAGAAGAGAAGTATAATAAAAGTATCGCTGAATGTCAAAAATAACTTGATACTTCAAATACGGAACTTGCAACATTAGTTTTTATTTAATAGAAACATTTTATATTGTAAATAGACAGTTGAAGCTATTAAAAAAATAAATAACTGGTATTGACAAATTTAAAGTGTGGGTTATACTAATATTAATACAAAAAAAGGAATTCTAAAAATGAGATTTGGAAATACAAAAAATAAAAATTTAAATTTAGAATTGGTTGGAAGGAAGCAACTAGAAAAAGAAAAAGTTTTATGAGGTTTTAACTTGGATTGACATTTTGATTGCAGTGATATATTTTTTTAGATAGTTGTAAATTAATAAAAGAGGGTGAATAAAAATATGAGATTTAGAATTAATGTTGAATTAATTGAAGGAAACACATTTCCAGTTAATTTTAGGGTTAAAAATTTTGCATATGTTGAAAGTTGGGTTGAAAAGAATATGATAGGGAGATTTTTGAAGAACTTTTTGACTCAACAAAAGCAAAAAAATTATACTTGGGCTGTTTATTTTCATGCGATTAAGTTTGAGAAAGAACGAATTTTATTTTTTTAAATGAGAATGATAAAAGATTTATAATTAATTTTTTTCTATTTTTTTGATAATGTAGATAGTTTAAATATTTATAATGCTTTTTCTAGTATTAGATTTAAAGAATTTAAAATATCAGATGAAACTAAAGTTAGAATTACTAATATTTCAGTTGTTCAAAGAAAATTTGTAAAAAAATAATGTGTTGAATGTGAAAACATTGTCACCAGTGGTTTGTAGGGATCACGATAGAGAAACTGAGAAAGATAAATATTATGTAGGAACTGATAAGGAGTTTCCTGTGATTATAAAAAGAAATCTTTATTTGAGATTGAAAGAAATAATGGGGAATATGTAGAAAAAGATATTGAAGATTTAGTGATAGATGCGAGTAAAACTAAAAAAGTAGTTGTTAAGCATTATGACAAAAGAAGTACTGCTCAGAAGGAAAGTTTAGAAAAAGAATTTAAGGGAATACTTATTGACGCTTCAGTAGGAACAATAAAATTTGAAGGAAAAAGTTATCTTTTAGATTATATTTATAGTGCAGGACTTGGAAGTTTGACTGGAAGCGGATTTGGGATGCTTGAAATAATTTAGTGCGAGAAGGAAGAGAAATGAGTGACGGGAAAATAGAATTGAAATTAAAAGATTGGGCATTTAACGCAGGGTTATTGGGGTTTATTAATATACTTGAAACATCGTATGGAGAAGAAAAAGTAAGAAAAATTTATTGATGATCAAAATAGATGTTTGAAATTTTCAAAAAGAAGAATTGTTGGAACTTTTAGAAGATTTTTGAATATAAATATTTTTGATTTTTTTATAAAAAGATATGGGAAAAACTTTAACTTATGGGAAAAATTTTGGAGTTTGAAGAGTATATTGATGATTTTGAAAATGAGAATCGAAAGATTGAAGAAATTGAAGAATTGAAAAGAATAAACGAAAAAAATTGTTTTTTTAAAGAAAAAAATTAAAAATCAAATAGTTATAAAGCGGCGTATGATTTTATAAAAAAAGATGGTAAAAAGTGAGATTGAAAAAAACTTGAAAAAAGCGTTGAAAAAAAGTAAAAGAACCGAAGAAAAAAATGAAGAAATAAGCGATAGCATAAATCAAGATATAAAAAGATAATTTTAAAATTATGAAGGAAATTATTAATTTTTTTAAATTAAAGATTTCAAATAAAAAGAGGTTATAGCAAAAATTATTTGGCTGCAAAAAATATTGCGTATATTTTAGTAAATAATGCTTGGAATAGTGTTTCATTTTTGAATAGAGGAAATGCTGCTAAAGATATTTATGAAGAATATAAATCATATTTTGTTGATACTGCGAAAGAATATATTGAAATGGATAAATCAAAATTTAAATATAAATGTGCAGTTACAAATATGCCGATGAAAGATTTTAAAAAAATACTTTTAGGATTTTTGAATAATACAGGATTTGATGTGAATAGGAAACCTTCGCATGTTTGGAATTTTGTAAATGATATTGCAGTTACTCCGTTGGCTATATTAATTTATTCGTGTGTTCCAGCAGGATTTGTGTATGGAACAAGTAAGGGAATGTTTGTTAATGCTAATCATAGTATAGAACAGTTGGAGAGTATTAATAATGGTATGGCTAGTGAAATTTATAATGAAAAATTTTAATGAAAAAGAATATTAGTTTGTATAAAAAAATTTATTGAGAGAAATGCAAAAAGAGAACGAATGAATTTAAATATGAATTATCTGATATACAGGTTGTTAAGTATGAAAATGAAACATATAGATTTACTTTTGCTGTCAAAAAAATATTTTTGCAATTGTTAAATAAAAAAATAAATTAAGATTAGATAGATTGCTGGATAAATGGTATATTTTTAGATAGAAGATATTTTTTTATTTGTATGATGTTACAATTTCGGAATTATTAAATAATGAAAATTTGTTTTCTTTAATTAATAAATTGTGTCATTACAAAAATTTCTAAAGTGAAAGGAAATTATAATTTAAGAAATCTTGAGGATTTGTTGCTGGTGAATCTTGAATATATTAGGAGGTTGAAAAGAAATGGAGAAGGCTGAAAAAAAGAAGTCAAGAATAAAAAAAGTTTCGCAAGAATTGGAAGAAAAAGGATGTTTATTCTATTAGAAGAGATGGGATAGAATTTAGAAAAAGCGTATCTTGGAAAAAAAGTGGAAACGATAAGAAATTAGGAAGTTTGTTGTATAGATTACAAAATTCATTGAGAATAAAAGATGTGAATATGTTTATGGATACTTTGATTTCAGGACATTCTTATGCAGGAAGAAATGTTCACTATTTGTTTGGGAAAATTTTTACTGATGATGAAAATTTTCAAACATTGGGTCATGCTTTTTTGATAGGACTTTTGGGTGAAGATAAATTTGAAAAAACAGGTGAAGAAAAAAATATGACAAAGGGAGATGAATAAATCATGGATAAAAAAGGATTAACATTTACAGCGATTTTTTTAGCAGAAAGTGCGAATTATGGTGAAGGAATTGGAAATGTTGCTACGCTGAAGAAAATATCGAGAAATAGAGGAGAACAGTATACATATATTTCGAGACAGGCTATTAGATATAATATTGTTGAACAATTGGGTGAAAATAAAGCGAATGTGAAAGCTGAAGGTAGTGGAGATAAAAAAGTTGTTCAGTTTTCTGCAGAAACTACGATAAAAGATTATCCAGAATTGGATTTTTTTGGGTATATGAAAACTGTTAAAGGTGATAATTCTAAAAATAGATCAGCGATAGTGAGACTTTCTAACGCAGTTTCGTTGGAAACATTTAAGGGAGATTTGGAATTTTTGACTAATAAAGGATTAGTGGATAGAATTGATAGAAATGAAAAGGTTTTTCCGAATATTGCACAGGCGGAAATTCATAAGTCGTATTATAAATATACTGTTACGATTGATTTAGACAAAATAGGTATTGATGAATTGGATGAAATTGAAATAGAAAAAGAAGAAAAAAAGCTAGAAGAGTAAATAAATTATTGGATACAATTTCATTACTTTATAGAGATATTCGTGGAAGAAGAGAAGACCTAAAGCCATTATTTATAATTGGTGGAGTTTATGATATAAAAAAATCCATTTTTTTGAAAAATGTGGTTGATGTGAGAAATAATAAAAATTTTGGTTGAAAAAAATTGACAAGTGGAATTTATGATTTTATTGAAAATGATACTGCTGCTGGAATTGTGAAAGAACAATTTGAAAATGATACAGAAATTGAAACAGAATTATCTAAAAAAATATTAAAGTTTTAAATGTTCCAGAATTTTTTTAAACAGTTGAAAAAAATAAAATTGACGAATATTATAAAAAAATAGAAAAAAAGGGAGGGAAAGTGTTTGAAATTTTAAAAAAACAAATTAAAATTGTCATGCACTAAAAAAATCTTTATGAAAGCAATAAAATTAAGACTATATCAAAATATGGCAAATTATAAAGTTGCAACCAGTTTTCAGCTAAAAAGAAACTTATCCTCTTCCTCCTTATTCGACAGTTATCGGTATGATTCATTCGCTTTGTGATTTTTAAAGAGTATCATCCGATGAAAAATAAGTATTAGTGGAAATTATTTTTTTCAAAAAGTTAATGATTTATATACAAGATATGAGTTTAAAAATGGGAATTCTTTTTGAAAAAGGAAGACATCAGATTGATGTGAATGGATTGGGTGTGAATAGAGGAGTTGCGACAGCGGAATTATTAGTGGATGTAAATTTAATAATTCATATTATTCCAGAAAAATCAATCTGAAGAGTTTTTAAATTTAATTTTTGCGGCTTTTAAATATCCAAGAGAGTATCCAAGTTTGGGGAGAAGAGAGGATATTGTTGTAATTGATGAAGTTAAAATTGTAGAAATTGAAAAAAAGGAATTGGAAGAGGATATCGAGCTTAAAAAAAGGATATTTTTGCATATATTCCAGTAAATTTTATTTCTGATTCTTCGGTAGAAGTGGGAAATTCAAGAATTTTTTTGGAACAAGATATGAATTAACTAAAAAAATTATGTTTCTGAAAAATATTGGAAATAAGAAATCACCTAAAATGGTAAGAATTTGGAATAAGGAAGAAGTAATTTATTCTTCAAATATTACAGCTTTTAGAAGGAGAAATAGTTCCTGTTGATGAAGAAAATGATGTTGTATTTTTGTAAAATGTGATTTAAATGTCAGAAGAGAGGAAATTTTTCAGATGGGAAATATTTTTTTAGCTAAATCTAATGGGGAAACAGTAGTTGAGCATACAAAAAAATTAATACAGAATTTTGAAAAAAATTAATAGAGTTGTATCCGAATATGAAAGTTGATAAAAAGATTATTACTTTTAGCTTGTATTTATCATGATTTAGGAAAAAAATCAATGCAAAATTTCAATATAAAGTTTCAAATGAAAAACGAAAAAAATCTTTTTAAAAAGAAAAGTATGAAATGGATTTAAAAAAAGAATGAAATTCCACATGGTATTTTTGAGTACAGCATTTATTAATAGTATCGAATTATTGAAAGAAAAATTTTTGATAAAGAGGATATAAAGATTTTGGCATATTCTGTTGCATTGCATCATGAAAGAGATATTTCTGAAATAGAAGATGAAGATTTTAAGGAAGAAATAAAGAAAATGGAGTTTGAACTTATTGATTTTGAAATAGAATTGAATAGTTTGGAGAATATTTATTTTGAGATTATTAAAAAAATTTATGGAGAAATAAAAAAATATTCGATTTTTCAAAAGAGAAGATGATAATTTTAAAATAAAAAAATTGAGTAAGAAATATTATAAATTAAATGACAGAATTTATTCAGAAAAAAATGTATATGAAAAAAAGAGGAAGCTCTTGAAATTTTTTTAAGAAATATGTTTTGTTAAAAAGGATTGTTAAATAAAATAGATTACGCAGCAAGTTCGTATACGACTATTGAAGAAAAAAATGATTTTTTAGAAATTGAGATGGAAAAATTTTTGGAAGATGTATTGAGAAAGGACAATCCTAAAAATGACTGGAATGCTTTGCAGAAATTTATGAAACAGCATAAAGATGAGAATGTAGTAGTTGTGGCACAGACAGGATATGGAAAAACAGAGGCTGGATTACTTTGGATAGGAAATAATAAGGGATTTTTTACATTGCCTTTGAGAGTGGCAATTAATGCAATTTATGACAGGGTTGTGAAAAATATTGTAAGAGAAAATATAGAAAAGAGAATTGGTTTGCTTCATTCTGATTTTAGAGAATATTATACAGAAAAAAATTCTAAAGAAGAAAATAAATTACTAAAAAATGAAGAATTATCGGAATATATGAATAGAACGAAGCAACTTTCGCTTCCACTTACAATTTGTACAATAGATCAATTATTTGATTTTTGTGTTTAGAGCTCCAGGATTTGAATTGAAGGTAGCGACGTTGTCTTATTCTAAAGTAGTTATTGATGAAATTCAAATGTATTCAGCAGATTTGTTGGCTTATTTGATTTATGGATTAAAAATATATTACTGATTTTTGGAGGAAATTTGCGATAATGACTGCGACTCTTCCTGGGATTGTTACTTATTTGCTTGAAAAAAGAAGGTGTAAAAATTTGTTACGACAGAACCGTTTACGAATGATAAGAAAAAGACATAGTTTAAAAAGTGATGGAAGAAAGTATAAATGCAGAATTTATAAAAAGAAAAAATATAGAAATAATAAAATTTTGGTTATTTGTAATACAGTTAAAAAAAGCAAAAAGAGATTTATGAAAATTTGGATATTCCAAAAAGAGGAATTGAATTTGATACATAGTAGATTTATAAAAAGAGATCGGACAAATAAAGAAAAAGGAAATCACTAAATTTGCAAATCCAAAGAGATTTAGAGAAGATGTTAAAAAAATAAAAGAGAAAAAGAGGGATTTCAAGAAAATGGGGTTTGGATTGGAACTCAAGTTTTAGAAGCTTCTCTTGATTTAGATTTTGATATTTTTGATTACAGAATTGTCAGATTTGAATGGACTTTTTTTCAGAGAATGGGGAGATGTTTTTCGTAATAGGGAAAAAAAGTTGATGAAGGATATAATTGCTTTGTTTTTTTACAAAAAGAATGTTCTGGAATTAAAGGAGCGAAAGCTATTATAGATAAAAGAAATTCACGAAAAAAATCTAAAAAGTGTACTATTAAAAGTTGATGGAATTATTTCTGAAGTTCAGAAATTAGATTTGATTAATAGTGTTTATTCTTATGAAAGTTTAAAAGATACAAAAATATTTTAATAAAGTGACGGATAATATAAAAATATTTAAAAAGAGTATGTTGTTGAGTATGAAAAAAACAAAATCTGAAGTTCAAAGAATATTTAGAAATATTGCTTCATATGATGTGATTCCAAGAATAATTTACGAAGAGAATTTTGAAGAAATAAATAGAAATATTGAAATTTTTAAGAGAAAAAAATGAAAAGGATTATCAGAAGACGACAGGAAAAAAATTGCGAATAAGGAAAAATAGAAGCTAGGGAGAATTGAATAAATTTAAAGTGGCGATTCCCGATTTTGAATATAGAAAATTGGAGAAAAGTAAAAAGAATGAGATTGAAAAGATTAAAAATAAATGATTATGAGGAATTGGTAGTTGTGAATTGTGGATATTCTTATGAAAAAGGGATTTGAAGTTGTTCAAGGTGAAGAAGAAGATAATTTCTTTTTAATTTTATGGAATTCAAAAAGAAAGTTAAAATTTTTTTATTTATTAAGAAATTAGATTTATATTTTTTTATAAAGATGAATTTTAATATATTGGTAAATTTATACGAATAAAGATAGAAAGGTTAAATATTTCTATCTTTATTTTTTTAAAAATATAAGCGATAGAAAAAAACACAATTTTGTCAAAAAAATAAATGGTAAAATAAGACAAAAAAATGTTATAATATTTTAACTTAAATCTGAGAAAAGATAAGTAACCAAAAAAAGAAAGGAGAGTAAATGGTAAAAAAATAAATAGAAAGTTTCAAGTTTTATTTGTTTCATTTATTTTAGGACTGAGGAGTTTTGCAGTCAGTGTAGATGATTTAATTGCAGAATATGAAAAAAATTCATATACTACAAAAAAATAAATGAGAAAAAAATATAAAAAAAGTATGATATTAAAGAAAAAGCTTTTAAAAAAATGGTGATTGGAATGAAGTTAGTGTAAATTCAGATGAGAATTATTCATTACATGGTCGAGCTAATGGATTGACGATGGATAATAATGTGAAGTATGGAAATTTTTTTATTATAAAAAAATAGTTATAATTTTAGGACTAAGGAACTTACAGAAAATAAAATTGGAATTTCTAAAAACTTTGAATGATTATTTTGGATATAGTGATAATAGTTATAATAAAAAAACAAATCAAATTTCTCGTGATATTCAAAAAAATTACAAATGAAACTACTAAAAATGGAGAGATCCGTGATTTGATTGATTTGTATAAAAAAATTATAAAAAAATAAGCAGAAGGAGATTGAGCAGGAAGCACTTACGGTGGATGATACAAAAAAAGATTATGCGATTCAAACTAAAAAAATATGAGGTTGGAACAGCGTCTCAATATGACTATGAGTTGGCAAAAAAACAGAGTATGAAAAATTCGCAGTTGAAGTATGATAATCTTGGTAGAGAATTAAAGATTTTTGGGAGAGCAGTTTATGATTTACAATGTTAAATTGCTCGAAAAAAAGAAAAAAATTGGATGATTTAAAGAAGGAGGAATTGAAAAAAAGAAGACTTTTATGAGCTTAGATTATCAGAAGCAGAAGCAATAGAATTAAATACGAAACTTAATGAAGAGCAAATTAAAAAAAGAGAATATTGATTATAAATATCCAAAATTAACAGGAGATTTGGGTTATTCATTAAAGGATCATTCGGTTGTTGCGGGACTTTCTGTTTCTAAAACTTTTAAAAAGATATAATGATACGATTGAAGATTTGAAAAAAATGAAAAAGAAAAAAATTAGAATTACAGTATGAACAGAAGAAAAAAATGAATTGGTATCAAATGTTGGACAGCAGATGATAACTTATACAACTTATCAGACGAATGAATTAACTGCAGAAAATACGATGAATATTAAGAAGAAAGAGTATGAAATTTATTCGAAAAAGATATGAATTGGGAGTTGATACTTATTCAAATTATGTAGAAAAAAACGGAATAATTATAAAAAAAGGCTGTAATTGATTATGAAATGGCTAAAAAATGAATTGGCGGCATTTACGAAAAAAATAAAAATATTATAAGTAAAAATTGGAATATAAAAAAATTTAAGAAATAAGAAAGTGGTGATGTTGTGGAAATGAATACACAAATTTCTGGAATAGCCAAGATGATTGAAACGAGGAGAAAAAAATTCTAGAGATAAAAAAATAATTTTTATAAAAATTTTGATAATGTTGACTATGATGATTATGATGGTGTCTTGTGGAAAGAAAGATAATGAATCTGAATATGAAGTTACAACTGTGCAATCTGGAGATATTTCATTATCGGTATCAAAAACAGGGCAAGTTGTGTCAGACAATGTAATGTCTGTTTATACGACGGCAAGTCAAAGAGTTAGTAAAGTATTTTTTAAAGAAGGAGATAATGTCAAAAAGGGAGATGTTGTTGTAACGTTTTATCCAGTTGATAAGAATGAAACTTTGAGAAGAATACAAATGAAAAATTTAGAGATACAAAAATATGAACGAAATCTAGCTGATGCTCAAAGTGCGCTCAGAAGAAAAAAAGAATCCCAAAGTTTAGCAATTCAGCAAAAATCAAGGGATTTGCATAATGCTGAAGAACTGTACAAGGTTGGTGGAGAAACTAGAGTTAATGTGGATGATGCGAGAAAGGCTCTGAGAAATTCTAGATTGGATTTAGATAATGTTGACAGTGAGCAAAGAGCTAATATTGAGGATAGGAGAACATCTCTAAAAAAACTGCGAAATTAGAATTAGCAACATTGAAAGAAGATTTGGCATTAATAAAAAATGAGATAACAAGTCCAGTAGATGGTGTTATTACAGAAATGACGGCTGATGAAAACTATAAAGTAAATACAGAGACAACTTTATTTAAGGTATCAGATTCGCAAAATATGAGAGTGGAAGTGAGTTTGTCAGATACAGAAGTAAAAAATGTAGAAGTAGGTCAAAGGGTAGAGATTACATCGGATGTTTTTACCCGATGGAGAAAAAAATTAGAGGATACGTGTCACAAATTTCTGGAGTAGCTAAAAAAATTCATCACTTGACGAAAGTGATACAGTTGTGAAAAATCAAAATGAATGAAACTAAAGGATTGAAGCCAGGTGTTACGATAAAAGCAACGATTTTTTTATAAAGAGAGTAAAAAAATGTGACAAAATTGCCATATAGTTCTGTTATTAATGAAAATGGTAAATATTATGTTTTTTTGTTGTAGGGAAAAGGTAATAAAGTTTCGAAAAGAGAAGTAAAAAGTAGGATTAAATGATGATTCGTATTATGAAATAACTTCTGGAGTATCGTTGGGAGAAAAAGGTAATTACTGTTGCGGATGAGACACTTAAAGATGGTCAAAAGATAAAAAAATTGCTGATCCAAAAAAACATAAAGATAAAAAAATCCACAAAAAAATGAAAAAAAGATAATAAACTAAGACAAGGAGGAGGACTCGAAGGACCACCAAGATAGTTTTTAAAAATTATTTTGAATTTAGGAAGATTTATATGATAAAAAGTAAGCGATATTGTGAAAAATATAAAAAAACGGGAATATAGAATTAAAGGTTTTAAAAAGGATTGAATCTGGAGGTTAAGGAAGGAGAATATGTGGCTTTTATGGGGCCTTCTGGAAGTGGTAAATCAACGCTTATGAATATTTTAGGATGCCTTGATAGTCTTACATCTGGAATTTATATTTTAGATGGTCAAGATGTTTCAACGATAAAAGGGGATGCACTTGCTGAAGTAAGAAATAAAAAGATAGGTTTTGTATTTCAAACTTTTTAATTTATTACCAAAAAAATGACAGCAGTTGAAAATGTGGCTCTTCCAGCACTTTATGCAGGAGTGAAAAAGGCTGAACGTATAAAAAGAGCAACAGAAGCACTAGAAAGTGTGGGGCTTGGGGAAAGAATTCATCATAAGCCAAACGAAATGTCTGGAGGTCAAAGACAAAGAGTTGCGATTGCAAGGGCGATAATTAATAATCCAAAAATTCTTTTGGCAGATGAGCCAACTGGAAATTTGGATTCAAAATCTGGAGAAGAAGTTTTGGAAATTTTTAAGAAACTTAATGATAGTGGAACAACAATTGTAATGGTTACGCATGAGGAAGATGTGGCAGAACATTGTAAGAGAATTATTAGATTAAAAGATGGCGTTATAGAAGAAGATGAGATTGTTCAGCATAGGAGAGGAGTGTAGTAGAAATGGATTTTATGGAATTATTAAAATTATCAGTATCAAATTTATTTAGCTATAAAGTGCGTTCCTTTTTGACAATGCTAGGAATAATAATTGGGATATCTTCTGTTGTAATGATGTCATCGCTTGGAGCAGGAGTTAAAGAAAATATCACTGGAGATTTGAATAAACTGGGAGTATCAAACTTTGAAATATCAATTGATACTTCACCAGGTCAAACTTATAAATCGCAAGATTTATTGACACAAAAAGATATTGCAGAATTGAAGAATATGGAAGGAGTCGAAGCTGTAACGCCTACATCTAGCACTTTTGCAAGATTATCTACAAACGATGGTTCTGATAAAATGTTTACAGGAACTGGAGTGACAGAAGATTATTTTAAGATGTCAAATTATACGATAGTAAAAGGGAGAAAGTTTTTACCAAATGAATACAGAAAAGATGGAAGATATGTTATAATTGACAATACAACAGCAGATCAAATGTTTCCTGATGAAAATCCAATAGGGAAAAAATTGACATTAAATTTTAGAAAGAATAGTGAAACAGTTACAATTGTAGGAGTATTTAAAAATCCATATTCCAGCATGGGAGGTGGAGATCAGATGCCTTCGATGGGCCTTTTGCCAAACAATTATTTAAATTATCTGGAAGGAAATGAGCAAGATAAATTTACTGCATTACAAGTAAAAGCTACAGATGCTAATGAGATGAGCAGAGTAATGGAAATTGTAAAAGAAAAAATGAAAACTCGTGGAAGTGAAACTGATACTTATAGCGTGAATTCAACGAGTCAAGGATTAGATGAATTTAATAATATTCTTAATATGCTTTCACTTTTTATAAGTGGAGTAGCTGCCATTTCACTTTTTGTAGGTGGAATTGGGGTTATGAATATAATGCTTGTAAGTGTTACAGAGAGAATTAGAGAAGTTGGTTTAAGAAAAGCGATTGGAGCAAAAAAACGATTCATATTCTTATACAATTTTTTTGATAGAAGCTGTAATTTTAACATTTTTTTGGAGGAATAGTTGGAGTAATTATCGGATATTTACTAGCTTTTATTAATAGGAATTTTTATAAAAAAACAACACCGATATTAAGTCCTGTAATAGTATTTGTATGTATATTTGTTTCAACAATGATAGGTTTAGTATTTGGAGTTTATCCAGCTAAAAAAGGCTGCTGCATTGGAACCGATGGAAGCGTTGAGAACTGATTAATTAAATAAAATAATAATAAAAAAATTCGATATGCATAAGTTATTACTGAAAGCTAAAAATTAATTTAATTTTCTAGTAAAAATGTTTATCGAATTTTTTTATTTTTGGAATGTACCTAAAAACCGATGAATTTAAAAATGTTAATTTTAGAATTGCTGGAAGAAGGAAGAACAAAAAAATCATTAGAAAAATGGGTAAGTGATATAACATATATTTGGACAAAAAAAGGACGGATGGTGCTATTTATCAAGTATAATGGATTTGCACAGCAGAAGAATAATATCACATAAGGTTGGAAAAATTTATGGATATAAAAATTAGTGATGGACACCTTAAAAAAATGGCGATATATAAAAGAGGAGATACAATTAATCTAATAATACATACAGATAGAGGAAGCCAGTATATGAGTAAAGAATATCATAAATTTTTGTGCAGAAAAAAAGGCATAAGCATATCTTATAGTAGAAAAGGGAATCCTTATGATAATGCCTGTATAGAATCATTCCATGCCATGCAACATTGAAAAAAAGAATATGTATATAATGAAAAAAATTTGAAAAATTTAAGAACTGGAATGTACGAATATATAGAAATATGGTATAATAATAGCAGAATACACAGTAAAATAGGATTTATAAGTCCAAATGAATACGAAGAAAGCCATAAAGAAAGGAAACAAAGAAATTGCTTAAAAAAATAGTCTAAATTTTTGAGGGCACTCCAATGAAAAGCATAACCTATTTCTCAAGAATTAAGATATTTAGTGAAAGGGAAATCTCCAACAAAAAAATAAAAAAATGAAATAAAAAAATTCCATGAATATAAGTAAAAAAATAATGAAATTAATAACATAAATAAAAATAGATCCTTGGGAATACAATCATTTTTTTAAAAAGATATGAAAAAGAGAGCAGCTAAGAAAAAGAGGTAAAAAAATGATAAAAAACAGTAAATATCTTTTTTTGTTTATTTTAGTGTTTGGTATTCTTTACACTTATACTATAATAGGAGAAGAATATATTCGAAATACTTATATGTACATAAACAAATATTATATATTAAGTAATTTTGGATGGGGCAATAACTCAAGTTCAATTTTTTTAAAAAAATAGTAAATAAAAGAAAAATTACAATAACTGTATTGTTGTAAAAAAATTTCTGATTATGAAGATAAATATCTCATAGGAGAAGTTGGAACAGATAAATATGCTTTATCTTGATTGTAAAAAAGAATTAAAAATATAAAGGTTATTTTTTTATAAACTATGATAATGAAAACGAAGCTAAATTTAACTTAACAAAGGAAGAAATTAAAAAAATAAATTTCCTGGAAAAAAATAAAGTATTTAAAAAGCACAAAAATTTTTAAACCTTTATGGAGAAGGAGATATAGGACAACCAAAAAGAGGTAGCAATCGTGGGAATATTTCTTTGGACAATAATAATAATATTTTTTTAATAATAATTATAAAATCAATATTAAAATATATCTAAAATTTTGGGTGTGTAAAAATTTTATAAAGATATTTACACACCCTGTAAATCCATATGTATCTATTACTGGACATACAAATTTGTATGTATATCCTGGAACTAAGAATTCTCGAAATAATGGAGGTAAATAATGATTTTTTCCTACTCTTTTATATTTATATTTTCAATTTTAACAAAAAGATAGCAAGAAGTCGTAGGCTTTCTACAAGTGGGAGATGAATTGCTTTTTTTGTAAAAAAAATTGAAAGAATTACAAAAATCATTGTCAAGAAAAGTTAAATTTTCTAAAAATTGGTATAAGCAAAAAGCGAAAATATCAAAATTGCATGAGTATATCAAGAATTGTCGAAGAGATTTTCTACATAAATTGTCGAAAAAATTGTCTGAAACATATAATGCTGTGGTTGTTGAGGATTTGAATATGAAGGGGATGAGCCAGTCATTAAATTTTGGGAAAAGTGTAGGAGATAATGGATAGGGAATGTTTTTGAGAATGCTTGAGTATAAACTGATGTTTTTAGAAAAGCAATTTTTGAAGATAGATAAGTGGTTTCCGTCATCAAAAACTTGCAGTAAATGTGGAAATATTAAAGAAGAACTGAAATTATCAGAAAGAAGTTATAAATGTGAGTGCTGTGGGATTGAAATTGATAGAGATTACAATGCGGCACTGAATATAAAAGATATTGGAAAAGAAATGTTGAAATATTAGGAAATAAAAGAAAACAGGGCAGGGACTGTCCGAAGAGCTTGGTAAATATATTTGGCTAGCAAAAGCAGGTACTTCCCAAGAAGCTCCCGCTTCTACAAGCGGGAGTAGTTCACTAAAAGCAGGCTTTTTATTTTTGATATATCTAAATGTTTAGAAGAATGTTGCTAACAAATAGTTCCGCCAGTTTCTTTAATATCTTTATCATTTTTTACAATAGTTTCAATTGCGGCAATTAAACCTTTTACAATAGTATTTAATTCCATTGATGGTGTATTTTTTTATTAATAACTTGTTCTGGTAAAAATGGAATATGAATAAATCCAGATTTTTTTGTTTTTTTGTATTTTTTTATTTATTAAATAAAAGTGTACCGTAAAGAACGTGATTACAGATGAAAGTTCCTGCAGTGTATGAAACTGAAGCTGGAATTTTATTTTTTTGTATGTTTTTTACCATAGCTTTTACAGGAAGATCTACAAAATATGCATTTTCTCCATCTGGAAAAATTGGCTCATCAATAGTTTGGTTTCCTTCGTTGTCGGTATTCGGAAATCATCAAGATTTATTCCAACTCGTTCAACGGAAATATCAAATCTTCCGCCTGCTTGTCCGATTGACAAGATGACATCTGGATTGTGCTCTTCAATAGCTTTTTCAATTTTTTTAATAGATTTTCCTTTTACTGTCGGAATTTCCAATTTGATAATTTGTGCTCCTGCAATATTATCGAGCAATTTTTTTAACTGATTCGATGGCAGGATTTATGGGCTCACCTCCAAAAGGGTCAAAGCCAGTAACTAATATTTTCATAGTATTTTTTTATATGATTTTATAAAAAAATAGATTTAATTTATAATTTCATACTCTCCTTTCTAGATTTTTTAATTTACTTGTTTGTAAAAAAATTTAGAAATCTCAATAAACATAGTATTTTCAGTTTTATTTTACTCCAAATAACAGCAGCATAAGTATAATATGTGTTACAAGCAGTAATAAAGCCATTGGAGCTTGGACTTTTATAATTCCATATTTATCTTTTATTTCCAGAATTGAAGCAGGGACAATATTAAAGTTTGCTGCCATTGGAGTCATAAGAGTTCCGCAATAGCCGGCGGTCATTCCCAAAGCACCAATAACAGCTGGATTTCCACCGTTTTTGATAATAAATGGGATTCCAATTCCTGCAGTTATTACTGAAAATGCAGCAAAGGCATTTCCCATAATCATAGTGAATATAACCATTCCAATAGCATAAATAACGATTCCTACAAAGATATTTCCAGTTGGAACAACAGATGAAATGCTGGCAGCTATTACTTTTCCAACTCCAGCTTTAGTAAATACAGCACCTAATGCAGCAAGAAGCTGTGGCAAAATGGCAGTTGCACCAATTTGCATAAGGAGTTTTGAAGTATCTTCGTTTGTTTCGCTGAATTTTGGTTTTATGATAATTGCAGCTGCCAGAAGGGCGACAAGCGAACCTCCACCGATACCTAATGCAGGTGGTATAGCAGTTTTTCCAATTTTAAATTGGAGTATTAGAAAAGCGGCAATTCCAATTAATACAGCTGGGATGAAAATTTTATTTTTTAATTTTTCACTTTGTGCGATTTTGAATTGTGAAGAAATATTTTCAAATTTTCCAATATGTAATTGTTTTGTTACAGTAATTATGGCAAGAATTACAAGAAGTCCGCCAGTAACCTTATATGGAATAGCTTCTCCAAAAATAAATATTATCCCAAGAATAGTCCAAAAACAAAAAAATGTTCCTATTTTTTTGCCTTTTTCATTTTTCAACCCTCTAATTCCAGTACTTATACTAACAAGTCCGCAAAAGAATATAAATAATTTGTGTCAAAAGTTTTTAAGAGAGCTTTTATTTCCATTATTTTTTTTACCTCCTTTGCTCAAAATTATTTTTTTATCATAAATATATACTTGAATAAAAAGTAAAAAATTATTGTAATTATCCCAATTGGTATTGAAGATAGCGCCAATTGCTTCAAAGATACAGCATATCCATTTTTCCTTCAGTGTAGTCTGAATCAAAAAGAAGTCCGATGTCTCTACAAATATGTTTTGTGAAAAGAAATTTCCATAATTTTTCAATTGCAGCACTTAAACTTTTTAATTCTTCAGTTTGCTTTTTCTGATAAATCCTTATTTTTTTATGAGATTTTTGCAGCAGCTTCAGACATTGGGTAAATAAGAGGGACGTATAAACTGAATGTGTCCACCAATTCTAATTGACAATGCACTCGCAATTGAACGAATTACCATATAAAGTCCTAAGATTCTACCAGCAGTTGCATTTTTTAATTTTTCAATTAAAGCTGCACTTCTTTCTCTAAGTCCGTATCTTTCAAGGACTGCAATAACTGGCAAGCTAATCAAAAAAATTGACATAAGCCTATTATCCACAAAAGCCTTTCCAATAATTCCAAGAATTTCAAAAAAATTCATTTTTGCAGCAATTCCAGTAGCTATACCAGCAGTAAGCACCACAGCCAGCACATCTAGCTTCAAAGAAAATCCCACTACAATAATAACAATACCAATAAGTATCCATAAATTCATAAGTATTCCTCCTAATAAAATTTATTATTTTTTTTAATTATCATATAATCCTAATATGATTTTACCTTGAAATAGTGAAAATGCAATAGTTTTAGAGAAAAAAATAGATCTTTAATTTTATACTGCTTTTTAAGTTTTGAAAAATAGACAATAAAATTAGTTTTAAATATTTTAAAAGGATTGCATAGTAAAATGGGAAAAAAATCAATATTTAAAAAAAGTTTTTGTACTGAAAAATAAATTTTATGTGAAATTATGGTATAATATTAACAAAAAAATAAATTATGAATAGATATAAGGAGAAAAGAAGTGGCAAATACAAAAGAATCAAATGAAACGGCACAAAGAGCAGAATTACATCGTAAAATTTGGGCAATTGCAGATAATGTGCGTGGAGCGGTGGATGGTTGGGATTTTAAACAGTATATTTTGGGAATATTATTTTATAGATTTATTTCGGAAAATATGACAGAATTTTTCAATAAAGCTGAACATGAAGCTGGAGATTTGGAGTTTAATTATGCGGATATTTCTGATGAAGAAGCCGAAGAAGATTTTAGAGCTGGTACTGTGGAAGATAAAGGATTTTTTATTTTACCAAGTCAACTTTTTGAAAATGTAGTAAAAACAGCGAGAACTAATGAAAATTTGAATACAGATTTAGCAAATATTTTTAAAGCTATTGAAGCAAGTGCTGTTGGATTTGAGTCGGAAGATGATATTAAAGGATTGTTTGAAGATGTCGATACTACGAGTAATCGTTTAGGTGGAACAGTTGCTGAAAAAAATACAAGATTAGCAGATATTTTAACAGGAATTTCTGAAATTAATTTTGGAAGTTTTCAGCATAATGATATAGATAGCTTTTTGGAGATGCGTATGAATATCTAATTTCAAATTATGCCAGCAATGCTGGTAAGTCGAGGAGAATTTTTTACACCGCAAACAGTTTCTAAACTTCTGGCAAGACTTGTAATGGAAGGAAAAGAAAATATCAATAAAGTATACGATCCGACATGTGGAAGTGGTTCTTTATTACTTCAAATGAAAAAGCAGTTTGAGGAACATATTATTGATGAGGGATTTTTTGGACAGGAAATAAACATGACTAACTTTAACCTGGCTCGTATGAATATGTTTTTACACAATGTAAACTACAATAATTTTTCAATAAAACGTGGAGATACTTTACTTAAGCCGTTGCATAATGATGAAAAACCTTTTGATGCAATTGTTTCAAATCCGCCATATTCGATTAAATGGATAGGAGACGGAGATCCGACACTTATTAATGATGAACGATTTGCACCAGCAGGAAAACTTGCACCAAAATCTTATGCAGATTATGCGTTTATAATGCATTCGTTAAGTTATTTGTCAAGCAAAGGAAGAGCAGCAATAGTATGTTTTCCAGGTATTTTTTATAGAAAAGGTGCAGAAAAAATTATTCGTAAATATTTAGTAGACAACAATTTTGTAGATTGTGTAATACAGCTTCCAGAAAACTTGTTTTTTGGAACATCAATAGCGACTTGTATTTTAGTAATGGCAAAGAATAAGACGGAAAATAAAACGTTATTTATTGATGCAAGTAAGGAATTTAAAAAAAGAAACGAATAATAATATTTTTACAACTCGAAAATATTGAAAAAAATAGTAAGTGAATTTAGAGAAAAAAACTGATGTAGAATATTTTTGCAAGATTGGTTAATAATAGTGAAATAGCTGAAAATGACTATAATTTGTCAGTTTCAACTTATGTGGAAAAGGAAGATACTCGTGAAAAAATAGATATCGATGTGTTGAATAAGGAAATTGAGGAAACAGTAAAAAGAATAGATGAATTAAGAGTTTCTATAAATGAGATAGTGAAGGAGCTTGAAAGCGAATAAGTAAGCAATATTGTGGGTGGGAATTTGTAAAATGTGGTAAAAGACTCTTCTGTTGATTGCCACTCGACAAAATAAAATTGAGGGAAAACGACTAAAAGAGGGAGAGAAATAATGAAATTTATGGAAAAACTTTTAGTGGGGGAAAAGGTTGAGTGGAAGAAATTGGGGGAAGTTTGTGAAATTTTAGATAATAAAAGAAAACCTATTGCGAAAAAAGATAGGATAATAGGAACATATCCGTATTATGGTGCAAATGGAATACAGAGTTTTGTTAATAATTATATATTTGATGGAAGTTTCATTTTAATGGGAGAAGATGGAAGTGTAATCAATAAAGATAAAAGTCCAGTATTACATTGGATAAACAACAAAAAAATATGGGTAAATAATCACGCTCATGTTTTAGGTCAATTGAATATAAGATATAATTTAAAAATATATCTACTATTATTTATCAATAGTGGATGTTTCGTCTATTGTAAAAGGCACTCCACCTAAAAATAAATCAAGCAAATATGAAAGAAATAAAAATTCCAATTCCTTCACTAGAAATACAAGAAAAAAAATTGTAAAAAAATACTTGACAATTTCACAAAATGTGTTACAGAATTACAGGCAGAATTACAGGCAGAATTACAGGCAAGAAATAAGCAGTATAACTATTATAGAGATATGTTGTTAAGTGAAGATTACTTGAATAAAATTTCTGAAAAAGATTTATGAAATCGAAGAAAAATAGAACACTTGCATTAGTACCAATTAAAGAAGTTTGTATAAGACAAAGGGGATTTAGTATAACAGCTGGTGAAATGAAGGAAATTCATAAAGACAATGCTCCAATTAAAAATATTTGCAGGTGGAAAAAAACAACAGCAAATATAGATGAGTATAATATTGATAAAAAAATATAATTAAAAAAACCAAGTATCATAGTGAAATCACGTGGGAATATAGATTTTTGAATTTTATGATAAACCTTTTTTTCTCATAAAAATGAATTATGGTCTTATTCATCAAATGATGATAATATATTAAATATAAAAATATTTATATTATTATTTGAAAAAAATATAAAATATTTTGAAGATAAAAGCAATATCGGGAAATTACCTCAAATATCAACAGGTATTACTGATAATTATAAAATTTGGCTGCCTTCTATTATTATTCAAAATAAAATTGTAAAAATTTTAAATAGATTTCAGGAACTTCTTTCTGATACAAAAGGACTACTTCCTTTGGAAATAGAGCAAAGAAGAAAACAATATGAATATTATCGAGAAAAACTCTTGACATTTGATAAAGAAGAAGGGTATGCTTTAAGCACAGCACAGCACAGCACAGCACAGCACAGCACAGCACAGCACAGCACAGCACAGCACAGCGGCAAATAACGAGTGAATTTTTTGAATTACTTAAAGAAGCAGCAAAAATTGCTGGCGTTGATGTAAGTGATAAAGTCGAGTGGAAAACATTAAATGAAATATTTAATACAAGAACAGGATATACACCTTCAAGAAAAAAAATGTCTTATTGGGAAAATGGTGTTATAAATTGGTTTACAATAGAAGATATTCGTCAGAGAGGAAGAAGTTTAGATTTTGCAAATGTAAAAATTTCAGAATCTGGAGTGAAAAAAGAGGTATTTAAAAGTAATTCAATGGTGTTATCTATAATCGGAACGATTGGAGAATATGCTTTAATAAAAACAGATTTTTGTAATTAATCAGCAATTTATGGTATTTACTTTAAAAAGATAATTATTTAGATTTTATAAATATGAAATTTTTAAAATATTATTTTAGTAAAATTTCAAACTATTGTACAAGAAATATTAGAAAAATCAAGTATTCCAACGATTGATATAGATGGAATTCTAAGAATAAAAAAATCCTATTACCATCATTAGCAGTACAAAAACACATTGTATCAATTTTAGATAAATTTGACGCTTTAGTTAATGATTTATCACAGGGTTTACCAAAAGAAATAGAACTAAGACAAAAACAGTATGAATATTACAGGGAAAAATTATTGAATTTTGAAAATAGACATTTAAAAGGGGGAAGATAAAGGAAGTGAGTTTAAATGTCGGAAAAAAGTGCGATTTATGAAAGATCAACAATTGCTGAGATGACGAATGGAATTATTTTAGCTAATTATGAAGAAATACTTCAAGTTCAAGATACATATCAAAGTGAAAAAGAACTTGAAGATGGGATGATAAGGGATTTAGAAAGCCAAGGGTATGAAAGATTTTTATGGGAAAAACATCGGAGGAACTTTATAAAAAAATTTGAAGATTCAAATTGAAAGATTAAATAAAGTTGCTTTTACAGATAAAGAATGGGAAAGATTTTTAGTGGAATATCTTGATTGTCCAAATGACGGAATGATTGAGAAAAACTAGAAAGATTCGGGAAAAATTATATCTATGATTTTATTTTTTTGATGACGGACATTTGAAAAAAATATAAAAATTATTGATAAAAAAATATACATAATAATATTTTTACAGGTTTGTAATCAAATTAAGCAAAAAGGTAAGCATAAAAAAATCGTTATGATGTAACGATATTAGTTAATGGATTGCCACTTATTCATATAGAATTGAAAAAACGTGGAGTAAGTCTTCATGAGGCATTTAATCAGATCCATAGATATAGTAAGGAAAGTTTCAATAATGAAAATTCACTTTATAAATTTGTTCAGATTTTTGTAATTTCAAATGGGACTTATACACGTTATTTTGCAAATACTACGGCACAGAATAAAAATCATTATGAATTTACATGTGAATGGGCAGATGCGAAAAATAAAGTTATTAGAGATCTTAAAGATTTTACAGCAACATTTTTTGAAAAGCGAACTATTTTAGAAGTTTTGACAAAATATTGTGTTTTTGATTCAAATGATATTTTGCTAATAATGCGACCGTATCAAATAGCAGCAACTGAACGAATTTTGTGGAAGATAGAATCTAGTTATCAAAATAAGAAATCTGGGAAAATTGAAGCTGGAGGATTTATTTGGCATACTACAGGTTCAGGAAAAACTTTGACTTCTTTTAAAACGGCAAAACTTGCTACAGAACTTAAATATATTGATAAAGTGTTTTTTGTGGTTGATAGAAAAGACTTGGATTATCAGACAATGAAGGAATATCAGAAATTTCAGCCTGATAGTGTAAATGGCAGTAAAGATACAAAAGAACTTAAACGAAGTATTGAAAAACAGGATAACAAAATAGTTGTTACGACAATCCAAAAAAATTAAATGAATTTGTCAAAAAAATCCAAGCCATGAAATTTACGATAAACATTGTGTCATAATTTACGATGAATGTCATCGTTCACAATTTGGAGATGCACAAAAAAATATTAGGAAATCTTTTAAAAAAATTATTATCAGTTTGGATTTACAGGAACACCAATTTTTTTCCCGAAAAATGCTCTTGGAAGTGATACAACAGCTGGAATTTTTTTGGAGCTCAATTACATAGTTATGTTATAACAGATGCTATTCGTGATAAAAAAAGTTTTAAAAATTTAAAGTGGATTATAATGATATTAGGGCAAAATTTAAAAGCGGCTGAAACAGAAACAGATGATAAAAAAAGCTCAAGGAACTTGAAAAAAAGAATGTTGTTACATCCCGAGAGAATTTCTAAAAATAGTAGAATATATTTTAAAAGTATATAATACAAAAACTCATAGAAATGAATATTATAATATAAAAACAGAAACGGCTAAACGGATTTAATGCCATGTTTGCTGTTCAAAGTGTAGAAGCGGCAAAAACTTTATTATGAAGAATTTCAAAAAAACAGCAAGAAAAATTTGCTGAAGAAAAAAAGACTGAAAGTAGCGACAATTTATAGTTTTGCTGCGAATGAAGAGCGAAATGTGATAGGAGATATTCCCGATGAAAATTTTGAGCCAAGTGCAATGGAATCGACAGCGAAAAGAATTTTTTTGGATAAAGTGATATCTGATTACAACGATTATTTTAAAACAAATTTTTTTCAACAAATGGAAACGAATTTCAGAATTATTATAAAGATTTGTCTAAAAAAAGTTAAGGATAAAAAAATTGATATTTTTAATTGTTGTGGGAATGTTTTTGACAGGATTTGATGCACCAACATTAAATACTTTGTTTGTTGATAAAAAAATTTGAGATACCATGGATTAATTCAAGCATTTTTCAAGAACAAACCGTATTTTTGAATAAAGTCAAAACTTTTGGAAATATTGTATGTTTTAGAGATTTGGAAAAAGGCTACAAAAAAATGCTATTAAAAACTTTTGGAGATGATAATAGTGTAAATATAATTCTTGAAAAAAAGTTATAACGACTATATAAAAGGGATTTAAAGATGAGGAAACAGGAAAAATCAGTAAAAGGATATATAGATTTGTGTAATGAAATAGTTAAAAAAATTTCCAAAAGCCTGTTGAAATTGAAAAAAATCAAGATAAAAAAAGGAATTTGCAGAATTATTTGGAGAATTACTTAAAACAGAAAAATATACTTAAGAATTTCGATGAATTTGAAAAATTTTTGAGAAAAATAATATCAGATAGACAAATGCAGGATATGAAGAGTGTTTATGTGGATATTTGTGAAGACATAAGAAATACTGGAAAAAAATGATGAAAAATAAAAAAATGGAGAAGAAGAAATCGATTTTTTTCTGATATTGAATTTCAAATTGATTTGCTTAAAAACAGATGAAATTAATTTAGATTATATTTTAGAGTTAATTTTAGAAAAAGACAAAAAGAACATGATGATATTGAAACATTGAAATCTGAAATAAGAAGAATTATACGTACAAGTTTAGGAACTAGAGCTAAAGAGAATTTAGTTATAAATTTTATTAACAAAACAGATTTAAAAAAATTGAAAAAAATAATGGAGAAATTCTTGACGCTTTTTATAAATATGCAAAAAGAAGAAAAAGAAGGAAAAAAATTGATGAATTAGTTAAAGATGAGAATTTAAAGGAAGATTCTAGAAGATTTATTGAAAAAAATCTATAAATAAAGGTTTTGTTGATTATGCTGGTTCTGAATTAGATAGTATTCTTCCGCCGACTTCACGAAGAAAAAGGGGCAAGAGAGGTTAAAAAAACAATCTGTATTAGAGAAAAATACGGAAAAATGGTAGAAATTTTTTTATAGGGATTTAAAAATAACAAATTCATTGATTATATTAGATATTTATTATTTAAGTTATGATAAATTTAGGGAGAAAAATTGCATCAATAGATTGGTGCAATTTATGTTATAAAAAAATTTTTTTAACAAAAGATAGCAAGAAGTCTCCGACTTCTATAAGTGGGAGATGAATTGCTTTTTGTAAAAAAATTGAAAAAAAGGATACTCTTATGATACAATTTTTGTATAAATAATGATAAAATCTCTAAAGAAATAATTAAAAAAATAATATTCAAAAATCAAAAGGAGGTGTAATTTTTATGAAATATAATTTGGCATTCAAATACAGAATTTATCCAAATAAAGATCGGGAATTATTGATAAATAAGACTTTTGGATGTGTTCGTTTTGTTTACAATACGATTTTTGTATACTGCGAATAAATTTTATGAAGAAACTGGAAAAAAATAAAAATAATTACACCTGCCAGTTTAAAAAAAGTGAAAACCAATTTTTTTAAAAAGAAGTAGACAGTCTAGCACTTTCAAATGCTCAATTAAATGTAAAACGATCATTTACGAATTTCTTTCAAAAAGAGAGCAAAGTTTCCAAGATTCAAATCTAAAAAAGAATAATGTTAAAAAGTTACACGACAAATTGTGTGAACAATTCGATACGAATTGAGGAAAAACAAATATTTGGTTTTGCCAAAAATTGAAAAAAAGTTAAATTAAAATATCATAGAAAATACCAAAAGTATTACAAGATAAAGTCAGTAACATTGACAAACAGTAATGGAAATTACTATGTTTCTATTTTGACGGAATTTGGAAAAGGAAATTCAAAAAGGTAGCTAGTAATGATAAAGTAATTGGACTTGATTTTTTTCAATGTCTGAATTATTTGTCAGTTCTGAAAAACCAAAGGGCTGATTATCCAAAAATATTTTAGGATGTTAGAAGAAAAAAATTAAAGAAATTACAAAAAAATCATTATCAAGGAAAGTAAAATTTTCTAAAAATTGGTATAAGCAAAAAGCGAAAATATCAAAATTGCATGAGTATATCAAAAATTGCCGAAGAGATTTTTTGCATAAATTATCGAAAAAATTGTCTGAAGATTATAATGCTGTGGTTGTTGAAGATTTGAATATGAAAGGGATGAGCCAGGCATTAAATTTTGGGAAAAGTGTAGGAGATAATGGATGGGGAATGTTTTTGAGAATGCTTGAGTATAAGTTGATGTTTTTTGGGAAGCAATTTTTGAAGATAGATAAGTGGTTTCCATCGTCGAAAATTTGTAGTAAATGTGGGAATGTTAAAGAGAAATTGAAATTATCAGAAAGAAGTTATAAATGTGAGTGTTGTGGAATTGAGATTGATAGAGATTACAATGCGGCGCTGAATATAAAAAACATTGGAAAAGCAATATTGAAATATTAGGAAATAAAAGAAAACAGGGTGGGAACTACCCGAAGAGCTTGGTAAATATATTTGGCTAATAAAAGCAGATACTTCCCAAGAAGCTTCCGCTTCTAAAAGCGGGAGTAGTTCACTTCTTTATTTTTCTCTAATATATTGTATCTCAAAAATTGTTGTTGTCAAGATAAAAAGAATGTTGTATTTAATATTACAATTTATGATGGATAACTTTATAGTATGCGTTTTAGTTATAGTGAATTTGCAAAATTGATATTAGACTTCAGAGGAAAAAAATTGATAAAAATAAGTTCAAGAAAAATTAAAAAGTACAACTGTAATTAAAAAAATGACATATAAAAAAATTAGGAGGAAATATTATGAAATACGTAACTTTAAACAATGGAGTAAAAATGCCTATATTAGGATTTGGAGTATTTCAAATTGATGATATGAAAGAATGTGAGGAAGCGGTCTATAATGCGTTAAAAGCAGGATATAGATTAATTGATACAGCAGCGGCATACGGAAATGAAGAGGCAGTGGGAAGAGCTATAAAAAGAAGTGGTATACCTAGAGAAGAAATTTTTGTTACAACAAAATTATGGGTAAGTGATGCAAATTATGAAAAGGCAAAATTGGCATTTGAAACTTCTTTAAAAAAATTGGATTTGGAATATATTGATTTATATCTGATACATCAGCCATTTAATGATGTATATGGAGCTTGGAGAGCGATGACAGAGCTGTATAAGGAAGGGAAAATAAAAGCAATTGGTGTAAGTAATTTCTATCCTGACAGACTGGTTGATTTTATTATGAATAATGAAGTAGTGCCAGCTGTAAATCGGTGGAAACACATCCTTTCAATCAGCAGGTTAAAAGCAAATGAAATAATGAAGGAATATGGGGTTCAAATAGAATCATGGGGACCTTTTGCAGAAGGAAAAAAATGGAATATTTACAAATGAAATTTTGTCTGAAATTGGTAAAAAAATACAATAAATCTGTGGCTCGGGTAATTTTAAGATGGCTAATTCAAAGAGATGTAGTTGTAATACCAAAATCAGTCAGAAAAAGAAAAGAATTGAAGAAAAATTTTAATGTATTTGACTTTGAATTGAACAGTGAAGATATGGGAAAAAAATATCTGAACTTGATAAAAAGGAAAGTTTATTTTTTTAAAACCATGATGATGTGGAAATAGTAAAATGGCTTAATGGAAGGAAATAATAAAAAAATACGAGGGAGATTTCTTCCCTCTTATTTTTTTTAAGAATCTTTATTAAAACTATCAAATATTTTTTTATTTCATTTTTTTATATTTTTTTCTTACAAATACAGTAAAATGTCATTTTTGCTTCTTTATCAATAATCGGAATTGAAATATTATTTTTGAAATTTTCTTCACGTTCAAGTGTGAAATTTGAACGGAAATGCAGTAAATTTTGCATTTCAGCTAATTCCTGATAAATAATCCTGTCACTTTGGATAAGGAAGTTCATATTAGGCATTTTTTTCTAAAACTACATCCTTCCATATTCCTATTGGATTGAATAAGAGCATTCTGTCATCTGTAATATCTGAAAAATGTATTTCCTTCTTTTTAGCCAGTGGATGCTGCAAAGGAACTGATAAAAATAATTGTTCAGTTTTGTATTTTATGCAGAAAAAAATTCAGAATTATCAATAGGTTCAGAAAAGTATGATCATCTGATAAATGTCATTTTTTTAAGTTTTTTTCAAATAACTGAAGATTATTTTCTATTTTATGAAGAATATTTTTTTCGGGATAAAATCTTCCAAATAATGAAATCATATCCCACAATGGAGCTGGGGCACATGAACCAATTGAAAAATTATTTAGAACCTGATTATTTTTATTAACTTTTTCTTCCATTTCATCTACAAGATTCAATATTTTTTCTGCGTACTGGATAACAGTTTTTCCATTTTGATTTAATGCCATCTTATTTTTTTTCCTGTCAAAAAGTTCAACCCCTAAAGTTTTTTCCAGCTTTTGTATCGAACGGGAAAGTGCAGGCTGTGAAATATACAACTTTTCAGCAGCTTTTGATAATGTTCCATATGTTGCAAACGCAATAAGCTGTTTAAGTTGTTCCAATTCTATCATATTAATCACCTCATATAATTTTTATTTCTAGTATGCATTTTAATTATAGCACATTTTCTAAACGGTATTGTACTTTTATCTTAAATTTTAGTATTATAACTACATGAAGATAAGGAAATAAAAAAATAAGAAAAATGAAGGAGATTATATATGAAAAAAACTGAAAATTGAAATTCCTACTGATTTATGATATACTTGTATTATTATAAAATCATGGAATGGAGTTTAACTATGAATAAAGAAAGATTGGCAGCTTTTATGGATGCTGTACTTGCAATTATTATGACAATTCTCATATTAGAGCTGAAAAAGCCTGAAACAGCAACTATAAAAGCCCTTTGGAATCTGAGAGTAGATTTTTTTGCATATACGCTTTCATTTTTCTGGCTTGGAACAATGTGGGTAAATCTGCATAATGAATGGCATAAAATAAAATATATTACACCATCAATTGTCTGGGTAAATGTAGTACTACTTTTCTTTTCCTCGTTTTTTCCATATGTAACTTCTTTTGTCACTTTATATTATAACAGTAGTGTAGCGCAAGGATTTTATGGGGTAATAGTTCTGGCTGTTACATTCTGCAATATAATTTCGTTGTATCTGATAGAAAAGGTAAATAAACATGATAAAGAATCGCAGGAATCATTAAAAACAATGATAAGATGGATAAAAGTTAATATAAGTATAAAAAAATAATTGGGTTAATAATATCGTGTATATTTTATCCGCCTGCAATGATGATAAGTGTTTATATTACTTTACTTGGAATTGTACTTCCCGCACAATATAAGGCGGCAAAAAGAAGAAAATAAACAATAGTATTCTTCTTCTTGACTTCACTTTGAAACAAGGATATACTTTATTGAGTAGAAATTAACAAAATGAAGTTGGAATAGATATTATGAGAAAATTACGTAAAGAATGAGGAATGACCTATCCTGAAGAAGAATAGAAAAGGAGATATTTTGTTATGAGAAAAATAACGAATTTTGTATTGTTTATGGTATGTTTTTTCATTCAATACTGCTGTGTATGCTGTAGCTAAGGTAAATCCTGTAATACAGGAAATAAGAAATGAAAAGGATGGAACAGATAAAGAGAGATTGACAGTACGAAAAGAAGAGGTAGATGATGGAGCTATAGGAGAAGTCAGCTATTACTATAAAGGAAATATTCACGAAAATGATTCACAGATGAGAGAAGAAGATGAAGAGATTAGGAGATTTAAATTGAATTTTTTAGGAAATAGGTTATAAGTTTAAAATAAAAGTGATATTAGCTTAAAATTTGTAATATCACTTTATAGGGTGTACACAAAATTTTTGGTGCAGTATACTTATTTTTTCTTATATTTATTTCCATATTCGTTCATTAAATCAAAAATAGGTTTTAGTTCACTACCTTTCTCTGTAAGAGAATATTCTACTTTTGGTGGAACAACTGGATATACTTTTCTTGTAACTATTCCATCACTTTCAAGTTGTCTTAAGTTTTCAGTTAAAACTTTTGCACTGATTCCGACTACAGATTTTGTCAATTCATTATATCTTTTTGTACCAGTTAATAAATCCCTCAATATTAGTATTTTCCATTTATTAGCTATTAATGAAGCAGTATATTCAACTGGACATTCTGTATATATTTTTCTCATAAAATCACCTCTTGTATTCATTATATCATCATATGATACTTTAAGTAAGTACAAAAAAAGAGCTGTCTCAAAATTTTAAAATTTTAAATAATTCAAAAAAATACAGCTCCCACATTATTTTTTTAAATTTTTCTTTTTGAGACAAACCCTATTAATATATAATACCATCATTTTTCAGTATATGAAGTTAATGAATTTTTCCTTTACTTGAACACATACATAGCTGATACCTTCATCATCTGCGGCTGCAAATTGTCTTTTACCATTAGGAGATATTTTAATTACATTTCCTTTTTTTATTTTAACAACTTCACCATCAATTGTCAGAGTACCTTTACCCTCTGTAATTATATATATTTCCTCATTTTCTTTATGTGAATGAACAAATGGTACGCTTACACCTGCAGGTAAACTGTTAAAACTTACTTCCGCTCCTGTTAATCCTAATGTTTGATGAAACTCTGTTCTTGCTCCATCCGCAATTCCTATTGAATAATTTTTCATATATGCTTCCTCCTTTTCTTTTATGTGTTTATTTTATAACATAATGAAACAAATGGCAAGAATGCACTTTTTTGTTATATAGTTACCTTTTGGTATAAATTGTGGAAATATAGAGGAAAATGATTGAAAAAAATCTTAAAAAAATAGCTCTATACACAAATTATATAATATATTACGACAAATAAAAAAATGGAACGAAAAAGCTTTTCGTTGCAAAAATATTATAAAAAAAGCTATTTCATAAAATAACCCTTATGAGATAGCTTTTAATTCAATAAAATTTATTTTTAAAAAAATTTCAAATCTTACAATTCTCTAAATTTTTTTTATACATCTTGATTCACTTTCGGAATACTCTTCATTTCCCCTTTCAAAACAATCACAGATACAACAAAAGCTATGAAATCTGCTATTGGGAATGCGAACATAATTCCATCAATACCCATAAAATATGGTAAAATTATTAGTAATGGTAAAAGTGATATAATTTGTCTTACAAGTGACAAAAAAGCTCCTTTTGAGGCCCTTCCAATTGATGTTAAAAACATTGTAATAGCACCTTGAATACCATTTAGGAATATGAAGAATAAAAATACTCGCATATATTTTGTTCCGTATTGAAAGTAGAGTTTGCTTCCGTTACCGAAGACAGAAATTATTTGAACAGGAAAAAGTTCAGCGATTGCAAATGCTACTAAAGAAATAATAAAAGCCACTTTTAGAGATAATTTTAAAATTTCTCGAACCCTTGCATATTTTTTCGCTCCATAATTAAATCCCGCAATAGGCTGTGCTCCTTGCGTCAATCCCAATAAAATTGCTATAAATATGACATTTATTTTCATAACAATTCCAGCAACGGCAATAGGAATTTCACTTCCATAAATAGATTTCGCACCATAAATTTTCAATAAATTATTTGTCACAATTTGAACAATTAGTGCAGAACATTGGAAAATCAAAGGCGATGTTCCTAACATAAACAAAATCCAAATTTCTCGTATTTTTATCTTAAAATCCTTCAATTCAAATTTTACACTTTTAAATCTGAAAAAATATAGCCCTAACATAACTGCCGAGATAAATTGCCCAATTACAGTCGCCCAAGCAGCACCGTCCATTCCCATATCAAATCCAAACATAAACAGCGGATCAAGAATCGTATTTGTAATAGCTCCAATAACTATTGCAAGCATTGAATAAAAAGAATTTCCATCAGCTCTAACCATAGGATTTGCTCCTATCGAGAATAATAAAAACGGTATTCCAAGAGATGTAATTTGAGTATATTCAATCGCATAATCAAAAATTTGATTAGTAGCCCCAAAGGCCGTCAACATTGGTCTTAAAAAAATATTAATTAATATACACAAAATAATACCACTTAAAAGTAACATTGTAGCCGCAGTTCCAGCCACGCTTTTTGCCCTTTTCGGACGCTTCCTTCCCAATTCCAAATTAAAGTTAGTCGCAGCTCCAACTCCAGTCATAAGCCCAATTGCAAGACAAATCGTCGTAATCGGAAAAGCCACATTTGTAGCCGCATTCCCAAGAAACCCAATTTTTTGCCCAATAAAAATCTGATCCACAACATTGTAAAGAGCATTAACCAAGTTAGCAATGATAGCAGGAACCGCAAGTGAAATCAACAATTTTCCAACAGGTTCTGTACCAAATTTAGTTTTTCGTTCATTTATTGCTTTCGTTTTTCCCATTTTTCCTTCTTTTCCAAAATTTTTAAATATGATAAAATTCTCTTTAATAAAAAGAGAAAAATATTTTTTGTAACAAGAAAACTGAGAAAAAATCCCAGTTTTAAGCCATCATATTAGTATGGTAAAAAAATAATATCTTAAGAGTATTTTTACTACATTTGGTAAAGGTTTTTCAAATTTTTTTATTTAGTTTAGAACAGAATATTATGGTAGATTTTTAGAATAAAAAGAATTTATTGTAATGTAAACTGACTTTAGAAATAAAAAAATGATATAAAACATGTAGATTTTTTTGTCAAAAAAATATTGTACAATAAGTAGAGGTGATTAGTATGATAGCTACAAATTATTCAAATGTGAGAAATAATTTAAAAAAATATTGTGATAAGGCAACTGATGATTATGAAACAGTCATTATAACAAGAAAAAAACGATAAAAAAATGTGGTACTGATGAGTGAAGAGGAATATAACAATTTGATGGAAAAATCTTTATATTATGTCAAATAAGAAATATTATAATGAACTGTTAAAAAAAGAAAAAGAAGAAGTAGAGTTGGGAAATGTACAAATACATGATATAATTGAGGTGGAATAATGAATCTGATTTGGAATAATGAGGCTTGGGAAGAATATCTCCAATGGCAGAAACAGGATAAAAATAGTCAAAAAAATAAATGAAATAATAAAAAGACATCAAAAAGAAACGGCAATGAAGGAATAGGAAAGCCCTGAGCCTTTAAAAGCATGAACTGAGTGGATACTGGAGCAGAAGAATTACAGATAAGCACAGATTTATATATAAACTGACAGAAACAAGTATAGTAGTTATTGCCTGTGCAAATCATTATAAATAATAGGAATTACGAAAAAAATAAAGGTATGATTAAAAAAACAGACTTCTTTAAAATTGAGAGAAAATCTTAATTTAAGTGGTCTTTTTTTTGTCTTTTTGAAATTTATATAACAAAATTTATAAATATTATTGTGTAGAGTCATTTTGAAGAAAAATTTTAATTAAATAAAATTTATGAAAAAAATAGGGTATAATATTACTATATAAAATTTAAAATATAAATTTTGTTAATATTGAAAAAGTATAGAAAGGACAAGTTATGAAAAAGATAATTTTAATTTTGGTAAGTGTATTATTTTTAGTGAGCTGTAGTGGGAATATTCCTTTCTCGGAGGAGGAAAAAGGAGCTTTAAAAAAGGCAAAAATAGAGATTGCTGAAATGAAGAAAAATCCGACAATTGCAGAAAAAGAAAGAGTTTTGAAAAAAGGGATAGAAGTCCAGAGAAAATATTTACGAATTGGGGTAGTGTATTTTAAAAGTGTGGAAAAGGACATTCCGATGGCAGATTATTATCTGGCAAGAAACTATAGTGCGAGAGGGGAAAATGAAGAGGCACTGAAATGGGCAAGAAAAGGATCGGACAGAGGAGTAAAGGAAGCAAGTGCGTTTGCAGGGCAGATATATGCTAATCGTATGGAGGAGTTAAATGCGAGAAAGTATTATATAAGGGCAATGGATCAAGGAGATTACAGCGAGGACACCTTGTTTAGAGTATGGGTATATGGAGAAAGAAAAGAAATTGATAGCGAAGTGGTGGAAGCATTCAAAAGAAATTTAAATAAAAATATTGAGGTAAAAAATACTTTGGCTTTTTATTATCAGAGGCACGATTACTTTGATGAAGCTGAAAAACTGTACAAGGAGCTTGTTAATGAAAAATATCCGAATGCAGAAAGACTTTTAGGGGAACTTTATATGTCGAAAAAAGATTATGATAAAGCTGAAGAATGGTTATTAAAGGAATCGAAAAAATTATTTTCGCATTCAGAAGACAGTGTAAAATATATTGAAGAAGAAAGAGCAAGATTATTACGTCTGTTAGCAAAAGTTTATGAAATGAAAGGAGATTATGGCAAGGCTGAAAATAGTCTTTTAAAAGCAAAAGAACTTGCACATAAGGAGCTTGCATTAACGAGTTTAGCCAAATTGTACGAAAAGCAGGGGAAACATAGTCAAGCTTTGAAAATAAATGAAGAATTAGAAGAATTGGAAAAAACAAAAAACAGAAAAAATTAAATCATAAAAGAAATAAAAAATAGAGAGTTTTATGAGAAGAGAAAAAAACGAAAAAGAAATATTTTTAGAATTGCAAATATCTGAGAAAGAATAATTGTTTTTTAATTAGGAATATTTTTTAATAGGGTTTGGAATAGAGCAAGAAACATCATCTTTAGTTGATAATAAAATAGAAAAGAATGAAAATAAAAAAACCAAGAGAACAAACCTATGACGGCATCCTTGAATGGCTACTCTTGTAACTGTAATTTTAAAAAAATAAAAAAATAAATGATTAGAATAAAAAAATTTAAAATTAGAAAGTGAGAGAGAAAATTATGAATTTATGGAAAAATAAGGAACCTTTATATGAAATATTTACTAATACTTTTTGCTTATAGCAACATTAAATATAGCTATAAAAAAATGTTCTTTACCCGAAGTAGAAGTAAAGAATAATGAAAGGAGCAGTAATTACAAAAAAATATTGAATTGTCAAATTTGGGGAGATGGGGAAATAAAGAAAAAGAATTATAAAAAAAGCGCTAGAGTATTATGAAAAAAAGCTAGAGATTATGATAGTAATATGGCAGACGTAAGTATAGCAAATATATATTATAAATTTATAGATAAAGAAGAAGGTGAGAGAAGATATAAGAAAGCATACAATAATGGAATTTTTTTGAAGTCGCTTATATATTAGGTAATATAGCTTATAGAAAAGGAAACTTTAATTTGGCGAAAGAATGGTATTTAAAAAGGAAGTGAAAAAGGAAATCAAAAAAATCAAGTATAGAACTAGCAAAATTATTAATAAGTGAAAATAATGAAATAGAAGCTAAAAAGATTTTTTTATTGAAAGTTGAAAATGGAAACGAAGCTGAAGGATTTTATTATTTAATGACCATTTATTATAAAGAAGGTAATAAAGAAAAAAATTTATGAATTGAAAAAAATAAAATGCTTGAAAAAAAGAAATGAATCAAATATCTGATGAAATGATGCTTAAAAATAGGTTTGATGTTAGGAGACAAAAAGACAAAAATAGGTTATTTGAATCAATTAATAATGCGGATAATTTAATAAGAATAAAAAAATATGAAGAAGCTAAAAAAAGAGTATGAAAAAAAGTTTAGAATATGGTTTTGAAGGGAATTATTTTTTTAGGTAATATGTATAGTGAGTTAAATAAAGAGGCAGAAGCATTAAAATATTATAAAATAGCTTGTGAAAAAAAGGGAAAAATAGGAATTGCTGCATACAAAAATAGGCAATATTTATGAAGAAAAATAATAATTTTATAGAAGCTAAAAAAATGGTATCAAATAGGGATTGATTTAGGGTGATTCACAATCATTAGTTTCATTAGGAACGTTAGAAATGAAAAGAAGGGAATGATAAGGAAGCTAAAGAATTATTTTTAAAAGGCACTAATAAAAAAATGCGGAAGCTATACTTGGGATGATAGCATATTATGAAAAAAATAATGATATTCAAAAAGCTAAAGAAATGAAAGAAAAAAATAATAACAGAGAAAGGGTTATATTATAATGATTCAGATATACAGTATGCAGCATTACTAGCCATTTTACCTTATAATTAATAATGTCAAGGAAATTATTCAAAAGATAAGTTTATAGAAGGAATTTTATATGAAGCAGGAGGTCTGTGGGATGAAAAAAATATAAATGATGAAAAAAATTATTAAGTTTTTGTAGAAAAATGAAATTTTAAAAGCATAAAGAGGATTATTCAGAAAAGGAAATAAAAAAATTATTAGAGATTTTCAATGAAATTATGAATGTTGTTCCTAAAAAAAGCAAATAGCATAGGAGACCTGTATATAAATTTCATAGGAAGTGATCATATGGCGGTGTATTATTTTTGAACATATATGGACGATAGAATTATTAATTAAAAATTTTTAGAAAATTCTTCAAAAAAACAGAGCAAGAATTATATTTTGTTCATCGGTATTAAAATGATTTATATTATTTTTGTACTTGATGATTCAGATAAATTTAGTAAAGATGAGTACTGGTCTGAATTTAGAAAAAGTAAAAAAATTATTATATCCCTATTCAGATAAATTTTATGATGGATTACTTGAAAAAAATATTGGGAATTGTTGTTGAAAAATGAAGGTGTGGAAAAAGATGGAGGAAAAAGAAGTAGAAGAAAAGAAACTTACACCACAGCAGTTGAGAAAAAAATATTTTCTTAAAAAGAATGAAAAGAGAAGATAAATAGAAATAAGAAAGCATGGATAAATGGAAATAGAGAGATGGGAATCAGTAACATTTCAAGAATTTTTCATGATGAATTATATCAGATATTTCCTAATTTTTTTAAATGATTATATGGTAGAGTTTATGGAAGATGAGAAGACTTTGGATATTTTTAGTTATTAAGGAGAGGATATTGAAAAAAATTAATATAAATTTGTAAACACAAATACTCTTGTTTTTTTGTGAAAAAAATGTGGTACTCTTATAATATAAAAAAATTAATTTTATAATAAATACAATTATGTAACTATAATTGTATAAAATGGAAAGGACGAAGAAAATGAAAAAATACGATGCAATAATAATTGGATTTGGAAAAGGTGGAAAAACTTTGGCAGGGTTTTTGGCTGGGAAAGGTCAGAATGTGGCTTTGGTTGAGAAATCGGATAAGATGTATGGAGGAACTTGTATAAATATTGGATGTATTCCTACGAAAAAGCTTGTTGACAGTACAAAAGTGCTTAAAAATAAAGGGTTAAGTGGTATTGAAGAAAAAGAAAGATTTTATGAAGAAAGTATAAATAATAAAAATAAATTGATTGGTGCATTGCGTGGAAAAAATTATGAAATGCTGGCTACAAAGGAAAATATTGATATTTATGATGGATTTGGAAGTTTTGCTTCAAAAAATGTGGTTAATATTGAAAGTAATGGGGAAAATGTTCAGATTGAAGGGGAAAAGATATTTATAAATACAGGTTCGACTACAATAATTCCTGGTATAAAAGGACTTAAAGAAAGTAATCACGTTTATACAAGCACTTCAATTATGGAACTAAAGGAACTTCCTAAGAAATTGACTATTTTGGGAGCAGGGTACATTGGACTGGAATTTGCTTCGATGTATGCTGATTTTGGGTCAGAAGTTACGGTTATTGATTTGGCACAAAGACTTATGCCTAGAGAAGATGAAGAAATTGCTGATAGGGCAAAGGCAATATTTGAGGCAAAAGGAATCAAATTTTTACTGGAATCAAAAATTGAGGAAATTATTGATAAAAATGGAAAAGGATATGTGCAAATTTCGCAAGGAGCAAGTAAGATTGAAATTGAATCAGACGCAATTCTTGTGGCAATTGGAAGAAAACCTAATACAGAAGGGCTAAATTTAGAAGCGGCAGGAGTAAAAACTGATGAAAAAGGTGCAGTTGTAGTTGATAAAACACTAAAGACAACAGCTGACAACATTTGGGCAATGGGAGATGTGAAAGGCGGACTTCAATTTACGTATATTTCTCTTGATGACTTTAGAATAATAAGGGATAATCTTTACAATGGAGGAAACAGAACGGTAAACGACAGAAATGTAATTCCATACAGCGTATTTGTAAATCCACCATTATCAAGAGTTGGAATGACTGAAAGTGAAGCAATTGCCAAAGGATATGAAGTAAAAACAGGAAGACTTGAAGCAATGGCAATTCCAAAAGCAAAAATAGAAGGTGTAACAGATGGACTTCTTAAAGCAGTTGTAGATGCAAAAACAGATGAAATACTGGGATGTACTTTACTATGTAACACTTCCCACGAAATGATAAACATTGTTGCAGCGGCTATGAAAGCTGAACAAAAATATACATTCTTAAAAGATATGATATTTACTCATCCGACAATGAGCGAGGCTTTGAATGATTTATTTGGAAGTGTGAAATAAATTGGAAGAATTGACTGTGCTTATATTTTTAAATTTATTGATGCTTTATAGTTTATTTTAGATTATTTTTTGGTTTTCATAAATTACAATATTGAAATTAAGGGGATTTTTAGAAAAAAATAACATTTGAAATTATATAAAAATTTTTGATACAATAAATTTAAATTATTTTGTATCAATTGTTTCTATTTTATGAACTATAAAAAGAGAAAAAGGAGGAGATATTAAAAAGTATGGAATTTTATAATTTTACTTATTTAGAAAAACCAAAAAAATTTGTAACGGATAAATTTTTTTCTTGTTGTAATAATTTTAGTGATAGCGTTTATATTATTTGCATTTTGGAAATGGTTTAAAGGAAGTATTTCACTTAGAGATAAACAGCTTAGTTTGCTTGGATTGATGTTTATTTTCTTATTTGCATTATATCATTATGATAATTATAGAGCGAAAAAAATAATGAAGAAAAAAAGTTTATAAAAAAATTCAGCGAGTGTAATTAAAAAAATTGTCTGAAAAAGTTTAAAGTTAATGAAAATGATATTTTTTTATAAATACGCCCTGAAATAACAGAGGATACTGTTTATAAGATAAAAGATAAATTTTATCAAATTCACTGGGTAGGAAACAATATCTTGGTTGAACAAATGACAGTTCCTTATGTGGATGAAGTTAAGATGCTTTAAAGAATAATGGCATTTGAAGAGAAATAAAAAAATATAAAAAGAAAGGAAGATGATGTAATTTTTGGATTTTATAATTCTTGTTGCAATAAAACTTACAATTGGATTTATTGCATTAGTTTTGTTTATGAATTTAAATGGACGAAGCCAATTGGCGCCAACATCAACAGAAGATCAAATAGGTAATTATGTCCTTGGGGGAATTATCGGTGGTGTAATTTATAGTCCAAATATATCAATAATTCAATTTTTAATAGTTCTTTTGATATGGGGACTTTTAATGACAGTAACTGATTTTCTAAAAAATACAAATAAAAGCGTAAAAAAAATGATAGATGGACAAGTTGTGTACTTAATAAGAGATGGAAAAATGCTAACAGAAAATTTTGCACAAGCGACACTTTCAATTCCTGATTTTTATACAAAATTGAGAACAAAAGGTGTTACGCAAATATCAGATATAGAAGAAGCTTTTATGGAATCAAATGGACAACTTATCGTTATAAAAAAAGGTGAAGGCGGTTATTCAAATTTATTGGTTTCTGAAGGGAATATACAAGAAGATAATTTGAAACATATTGGAAAAGATGATGATTGGTTGAAGGAAGAATTGGCAAAATATAACATTACTGATTTTAGTGAACTTTTCATTGTTGAATATAGCGGTGATGGAAAAACTTTTTATTGTGAAAAAAATAGAAAAAAATTTTAAGAGAAAAAAATACTTAAATGGCGATATGGTTTGCTAGTTGAGTATTTTTTTATTTGCTTTGTTAAAAAAATTTTAAATTTATTTGACAATGATTAACTTGTTTGGTAAAAATTTTTATGGATGTAAAATTTATTTTTTTAGTTTAAATTAAAAAAATCTAAATTTAAATTTTAAATTTATAAAAAAATTTATAATTTTGGAGGTGGATGTTTTGAACGAGGAAGTCCCGGAAGAGAGATTTGAAAAATTTAAATAATTTAAAATTTATGAATTTATGCAAATATGGATAAAGGGAATATCTTCGTATTGTTATTCTCCGATTTTTATTTGCATATAAAGTTAAAAAAGTTAAAAAAATTGAAAATGCAAAAGAGAAAGGAGATTGGAGATTAATGATGGAAAACAACATTATTCAAAAAAACTTATAGATGAAAAATATTTTGAAATTAGAAAAATATTTAAATGATTTAAACATTGTGGAAGTTTCAGAACTGCTGAATCAGTTTGAGTCTTCTGAACTAATAATGATTTTTTTCGGCTACTTTCTAAAAAATAGGGCAGCCGATGTATTTTCATATCTGGACAGCGAACATCAGGAAATGATTATTAAAACCATGACAGATGTGGAAACAAAAAATATATTTGATGAGCTTTATTTTGATGACATTGTCGATATTATCGAGGAAATGCCATCAAATGTGGTCAAAAAGATACTAAAGAATACCGATGCAAAAGATAGACACACAATAAATCTTTTGTTAAAAATATCCCGAAAAATTCAGCTGGAAGCATTATGACAACTGAATATATGGACTTAAAAAAGGATATGACAGCTTCTTCTGCAATTTTTAAAATTAGGGATGTTATGGAAGATATGGCAAATGTCTATACCTGCTATGTGATTGATGAAGGTAGGAGGCTGGAAGGAGTAATTTCCCTAAAAGAGCTTATTACGAGCGAGGATGATGAGCCAATTCAAAATCTTATGAATAAAAATGTAATAAGTGTTCATGTAAATGATGATCAGGAAAAGGTTGCGGAAATAATAAAAAAATATAATCTTATCGTACTTCCTGTGACTGATGATGAAAATAGACTTTTAGGAATCATTACGATTGATGATGTAATGGATGTTGTGGAACAGGAAGCGACAGAGGATTTTCATAGAATGGCTGGGATTTCGCCTGTGGAGGAGTCTTATTTAAAAAAACAAGCGCCTTTACAATGGCAAGACAAAGAATTAGCTGGCTTATTGTGCTTATGATTTCTGCTACATTTACTGGAAGAATTATAAGCAAATATGAAGATGTGCTGCAGTCTGTAGTTATACTTTCTTCATTTATTCCAATGCTGATGGACACTGGAGGAAATGCAGGCGCACAGTCTTCGACAATTGTAGTCCGTGCTTTGGCATTGGGGGAAGTTGATACAAAAGATACTTTTTAAAAATATTAAAAAAAGAATTTCTTATTTCATTTATAGTAGCTGTTGTTTTTGGCGGCAATAAATTTTTTTAAGAATTATAACTTTGACAAAAAAACACCTTTAAATGTTGCAATGACAGTTTCAGTAACTTTAATTTTTTTGTAGTTATAATTTCTAAAAATAATAGGTGCTTTTTACCAGTTATCGCTAAAACTTTTAAAAATGGATCCGGCAATAATGGCAGGGGCCTTTAATAACAACGATTTTAGATACGCTTACTCTTACTATTTACTTTAGATTTGCAACTATGTTTTTTTAAGTAATGTTATAAAGTAAATATTTTTTTATAAAATTTAAGAATATAAAAAAATTGATTGTCTAATAGAAGTTATATGGCAACTAATATAAGAAAAAAATGAGGTGAGAAAAAAATGAAAAAAATAAAAAAAGAATAATTGAAGATCTTTTTGAAAGAAAAAAATATTTTGAAATAAAAAAAGAATTAGATAAATTAAATGCAGTTGAAATTTCTGATGTGATAAATTTATTTAAACTGCCAGAGCTTGTAATAATGATTTTTAGACTTTTAAAAAAAGATAAAGCGGCGGATGTGTTTTCATATTTGGATAGTGAACATCAGGAAATGATTATTCACGCTTCAACTGATGTTGAAACACGAGAAATATTTGATGAACTGTATTTTGACGATATTGTTGACATTATCGAGGAAATGCCGTCGGATATTGTAAAAAAAATCTTGAAAAATACGGATAGAAAAGATAGACATTTGATAAACCAGCTTCTAAAATATCCAGATAATTCAGCTGGAAGCATTATGACGACTGAATATGTGGATTTTCAGAAAAATATGACAGTTCAAGAGGCGATAGGACAGCTGAAAAAAACTGGGAAAGACAAGGAAAATATTTATACTTGCTATGTTACGGACAAAAAAGGGAAATTGGAAGGTGTGCTTTCACTAAAGGAATTGATTTCTAAAAAGGACAGTGCTGTAATTGAAGATATTATGAATACAAATTTTGTAAGTGTAAATACACATGATGATCGGGAAAAAAAGTTGCAGATTTATTTAAAAAAAGTACGATTTTATCGTTATGCCAGTTGTTGACCATGAAAATAGGCTTTTGGGAATAATTACGGTGGATGATGTTTTGGATGTTGTGGATCAGGAAGTTACGGAAGATTTTCACAAAATGGCTGGAATTACTTCACCTACCGATGATTCCTATTTAAAAACAAGCATCTTTACGATGGCAAAGCAAAGAATCGGGTGGCTTGCAGTTCTTATGATTTCTGACACAATTTCTGGAAATATAATACAAGGTTACGAAAAAGTTCTGGCAAAGTCAATAATTTTAACAGCATTTATCCCAATGCTTATGTCAAGCGGTGGAAATGTTGGTTCACAATCTTCAACGGTTGTAATCCGTTCACTTGCACTTGGGGAAATCTCTCCAAAAGATGCCTTTAAAGTAATAAAAAAAGAATTTTCAATTGGAATAATGGTTTCAATAGTTTTGGCGCTGTTAAATTTTATAAGACTTATAACATTTGAAAAAACTAATTTTGTAATTGCTTTTGTCGTTTCATTGACACTTGTATTTACAGTAATTGTATCAAAACTGGTAGGAGCACTGCTTCCGCTTGGAGCAAAAATTGTGAAGGCTGATCCAGCAGTTATGGCAACACCTTTGATAACAACGATTTCAGATGCTGTGACACTTGTAATTTATTTTAATTTTGCTGCGATGTTCTTAAAACTTTAAAAAGTTCTGGAAATCGGGAAAATAAATAATTAAAAAATATAATTAAGTTTACAAAGCAAAAAAAATGTAGTATAATAAAAAAGCAAGTTTATTAGTATAATGCAATATAAAAATAAACATATTTTGAATTACTTAAAATAAAAATTAACTATTGATAAAGTGTGATAAATGTGCTATATTTAGATTGTAAGTATATTGTGAACTTATAAATAAAATTAACATTTTGAAAGTTGGTTTTATTACAAATTTATGAGAGGAAATAAATAATGAAAAATAGGTAGAGAGTTTTCTGATAAAAAAAGCACCGGGAGGAATATTTTTAATACTGATAGTCATAATAATTATACTATTTGCACTAAAAAAATAGAATTTCTAGTTCATTTTCTTTTTGGACGGAATTTCTAAAGAAATAGATTTTAGGCTTGTGAAAGTGAAAAGTATGTTATATACTCAGACTTTAAAATTAAAAATCCAGAGTACAAGACATCAGTTACATTGAAGAATATGTAAAAAAATAATAAGACAAGAGATTTTTGAGCTACAAAAAAATAAAGTTCAAAAATACAGAATTGGCATATTTAAAAAGTGGAAAAATGAAAAATTTGAGAAAAAAATGCTTGAAATGCGTCAAAAAAATCCCGCTGAGTTTATAGCAGCTGATGTTGCATTAGTGGAAAATGTAGATTATTCAGAGAAGTTTTTTTTATCAATAAGGGACAAAAATCAAGGAATAAAATTAAATTTGCCAGTTATGTACAACGGTTATTTGATTGGAAAAAAATTTCAAAAGTTGATGCAGAATATTCGGAAGTTACTCTTTTGACAAGTAAAAAAATTCAAAAATTAAGTGTAACTTTAAATGGTACAAATTTACAAATTTTGCGTGGAAATGGAAATGGAACTTTTTCAATTCAAAAACTTTAATGAAGGATCAGTTAATGAAAATACATTGTTTAATGTAGAAACTTCTGGAGTGAGTGATGTTTTTCCAAAAAGGGATAAAAAGTTGGAACATTTAAAGTGACTGAAATGAATGCATTTAAAAAAAGATAAAAAGAAATTAGATTTAAGCCAGAATATGATATTTTTTTCAAATTCAAAAATGTAATGGTTTATAAATGGAGCAAAAAAATGATGCAATTGACAGCCAAATTCAAAATCAGGTAAATTTGGAAAAAGAACAGGATTCAGATAAATCTCACGATTCAGTGCAATAAAACCTTAGTTTAACTTTTAAAATAATTTTTGGAGGATTAAAAAAGATGTTTAAAAAACTAACAATTAGTAAATTAGTAATATTGATGACAATTTTTATTTCAGTTTTTTCTTTTTCAAAAGATTTTTGGGAAAAGAGAAATTTTACCGTAAATGTAACTGAAGATGCGACAATTAATGGTCAAAGTAGAAGCAAAAGGTACATTATGAGTTACAATTCAGGAACATTAAAGTTGCAAATTACAGCTCCTAATGTGAATCGAGGTGAGATTTACACATTTAGTGGAAGTACAAAAACTGTTTATTACCCATCTTTAAAACAGACAGTTAAACAAAAAGTTGAAAAAGATGAGGCAAATATTTTGGCAGTGTTTAACAAAATATCAAGAATAAGTGGTAAAAAGACACAGACAAAAAATGGAGATACATTCCATTTTTCAGGAAATTGGCTAACTTCAATTAGCAGCAGAGGATATACAGTAAATTTCAGTGACTATAAATTGTCAAACGGATACTATTTTCCAACAAAAATATCTGTAAAAGATGGCAGTTCGCAAGTGATTTATAGATTATCAAATTTTAAATAAAGGTTTTTATGGAGATTTTTAAAATAAATGGAATAATATTGAAAAAGAAAGAATATGGAGAAAATAACTTATTGGTTACTATTTTTTCCAAAGAAATTGGTAAAATTTTGGCAATGTCATTTGGAGTGACAAAGTCTAAAAAAAGAAGTTTAGCTGCGTATAATCCGATGAATATTGTCGAATTTACCATTTCGAAAAAGAAATAATTTTTATTCAATAAAAAGAGGCAAATATAACAAAAAGTTTTTAAAAAATATTTTGAGCGACATTGAAAAAAACTGGAAATATCGTTATATATTTTTGGACTGTATAGACAAAAATTTATGATGAAAAGTGTTGAAAATGAAAGATTTTTTTAAAAATTAACGGATATTTTGAGTTATATAAACGAAACGGATGAATTAAAAGCAAGGTTATAAATATTATATTATTGTGGCGTTTTTGCATAGAATTATGGCAGAACACGGAATTTATGAAATTGGCGAAATAAAAATCGCTTTTAAAAAAAGAATTATTTTTTTAGAATATAAAAAAATATTGACTTTAAATAAAGATTTAAATTTTTCAGGAAAAAAAGTCGAAAAAGCATAAAAAAAGTTTAAAAAAATAATTATTATTTTTTTGAAAAAAATATAAATATGCAGTTGCAAGTGGAACTAAATGTACAAAAATTTATTTTTGGAGGGAATTTATGGAAAATAAAAAGATAGCTGATTATATTCAGACAGATACGATTTGTTTGAATTTAAAATCAACCAGTAAAAATTCGGTTATAAAAGAACTTTTTGAAAATTTAAAAGAATGTGGTTTGGTAAAAAATGAAGAATTGGCGCTAAATGATATTTTTTTGCGTGAAAAAATGGGAACTACAGGAATTGGAAGAAAAATTGCTTTGCCGCATGCTAAAACTAAAGCGGTTGATGAGTTGATAGTAACTTTTGGAATTTCTAAAAATGGAATTGAATATGAATCGCTTGATGAAGATAAAGTTAATATTTTCTTTATGTTTTTATGTCCTGAGAATCAAACTCAGGAATATTTAAGAATACTTGCGAGAATTTCTAGGTTTATTAGGGAAGAAAGATTTGTTGATTCTTTATTAAAGGCAAAGACAAACGAAGAAATCGTAAAAATTATAAGAGAAGAAGAAAATTAGGTGAAGTTATGAGATGTCCGTTTTGTGGAAATGAAAATACTAAAGTAGTTGATAGTCGTGCATATTTTGAAGGAAATTCAATCAAAAGACGAAGAGAATGTGAAAAGTGTGGCAAAAGATTTACAACGCATGAAAAAGTTGCGGAGTTGTCGCTAAAAGTGATAAAAAAAAGTGGTGAGAGACAATCTTATTCTCGTGAAAAAGTTTATAATGGTATTATTCGTGCATTTGAAAAAAGATATTGTGATACTGAAAAAATTGAAGAAGTTATAGATAGAATCGAGCGAGAAATTTTAACAGAATATTCTGGTGAGATAAAAATCAAATATTTTAGGTGATAAAAATACTTTCATATTTAATAGATTTAGATGAGATTGCATATGTTAGGTTTGCTTCTGTCTATAAAAAAAGTTTGATAGTTTGGACAGTTTTATTTTTTTGAAATTGAAAAAAATTAGAAATGACAAAAAAATAAAAAAATAAAAATATAAAAAAATCAAAAAGATAAAAATAAAAATAAAAATTATATTATTATTAAGGAGTATAAATATAAATGAAAAAGATTAGTTTTTTTGTGGAATATTATTTTTGGTTTAATTGTAGCATATCAACTTTATGATAGTGCGATAAGATATTCAGTAGAAAAAGAAATACAAAAAAATATTGCCTCTGTTGATGTGGATATAAAAAAAGCTATTGAGCAAAAAAATAAAATTATCCAAAATACAAAATGATCTTACGAATGAAGATAAATTTGAAAGATATGTGAGAGATAATTTGAATTTTTAAGAAAAAAAGGAGAAGTTGCTTACAAATATTAAGTAATATTATGAAATATGGGAAATTTATTTGATTCAAAAAAAGTTTGAGTGAAGAAGTGGAAAAAAATATAAAATAGAAGATGAAAAAGAAAAAAATATTTTTTTAGAGTCAATACAAAATATATATTTTTCATCGTCTATTTTTTTATAGTAATTATATTTATTGCGTCAAGTTCGTTATATAAAAGGAATTACAGGAGTTGAAAAAAATTATCGGGATTAAAAAAATTATTTTGATTTTAATTTTGTTTTTTTATATGTTTTTGTTTCAATATTTTTTTAATATTTAGCTATAAAAATCGTATTTGAAAATGATGCTATTTTTGTAAAAAAATTAAAAAAATAGAAGTTTCAAATATAGAAAAGTGCGACTGTAAAAGTGGCAAAAAGTGAGTGCTGCAAAAAATTGACAAAAGTTTTAGAAATAATAACTTTTGATAATAAAAAGAGTACAAATTAGATTAAATATAAAAAAATGAAATACTGTTATTAAAATTATTAAAAAAATCGAATTGGTGATAAATTGATTTTTAAAATATAAAATAAAAAAATCAAAAAAATTAAAAAAAGAAAAAAAGAAAAAGTATTTAAAAGAAAGGAAAGTGAGAGAGAAAAAATGGTGGAGTTTTTTATTGCGTTTAGGCACATTGTGGAGAGAAAATTTCAAAGTATATTTTCTACGCTTGGAATTGCAATTGCTGTGACAGTTTTTATTGTGTCGTTGACTGTGTCAAATGGACTTGGAAGAAATATGATTAATTCGCTTCTTACAATGAGTCCACATATTTTGATAAAGCACAAGAAAAAGAATTTTTTTGAAAATTATGGCGAAGTGGTGGAAAATCTGAAAAAGGTGGAAGGTGTAAAGGCTGTTATTCCAAAAATAAATAGTCAGTCAATTATAAAGTCACAGGGATTTGCAAGAGGAGTTTTGGCTTATGGAATTATGCCAGATAATGTGAAAAATGACTTGGATTTGAGAATGATTGCTGGAAATAACAATGTTGAAGAACTTAATTCGATTTTAGTTGGAGAAGAATTGGCAAAGGGAATGGGACTTAAGGTCGGTCAAGAGATAAGCCTTGTTTCAGCGGAAAACAACGAAATAAAATTAATTGTGCGTGGGATTTTTAAAACAGGATTTTTGGAATATGACACAAATCTTGCTATAGTTCCTATGAAAACCATGCAAATATCAGCAGACCAAGGAGAAGTGGCGACAGATATTTGGGTGAAAACGATTAACCCGCAGAAAGTTGAAAATGTTGAGAAAAAAATAATTTCAAATAATGTAATTCCTCATTCAGAATATGGAATTTTGGATTGGAAAATGCTTAATCAAAGTCTTTTAAATGCAGTTAGATTTGAAAAATTCGTTTTAATCGCCATTTTAAGTCTTTTATTGTTAATTGCAAGTTTTGCCGTGTCGGTTATTTTAAATATGGTTGTCAGAGAAAAAAATTAAAGATATTGGAATTTTAAAATCAATTGGTTATACAAATAAAAATATTCGTAGAATTTTTATGATAGAAGGACTTTTGCTAGGATTTTTTGGGATGATAATGGGAAGCATACTTTCGCCGATTGTTTTATTTGTGCTAAAAAAATATTGTTTAAAGTATTTATGAAAAATGGAACTTATTATTTGGAAGAGCTGCCACTTTATATTTCGGCAAAAGAATTAGTTATAATATATGTTGTTACGGTTATAGTTATATTTATTTCAACTATTTTTTTCCAGCGTCAAGAGCGGCAAAATTAAAAACCTGTGGAGGCTTTAAAAATATGAATAAAATAATAGAATTAAAAAAATGTTAATAAAATTTATAAAAACGAAAGTTGAAGAAATTCACATATTAAAAAGATATTAGTTTGGCATTTAATAAAGGAGATTTTGTTTCCATTCAAGGAAAATCTGGAAGTGGAAAAACTTCGCTTTTAAATATTTTGGGACTTTTGGATGAGCCAACAAATGGTGAAATTATAATTCATGGTGAAAAGGTTGACTATAAAAATGAAAAATATGAAAAAAATATCATAAGAAATGAAAAAAATAGGTTTTGTCTTTCAATTTCACTATTTATTAAATGAGTTTACAGCACTGGAAAATGTCATGATGCCGTCTTTAATAAATAAAAATATGACTCACGATAAAGCCAAAAAAAAAGCAAAAGAACTTTTGTCACTTGTAAATTTGGAAAATCGTACAAAACATAAGCCAATGGAATTATCTGGTGGTGAGAAACAAAGAGTTGCTATAGCTAGAGCTATGATGAATGACCCAGATATAATTTTGGCAGATGAGCCGACAGGAAATCTGGACACGGAAACGAGTAATATAATAAATGAATTATTTATCAAAATAAATAAAGAAAGACAGCAGTCAATAATAATTGTAACTCACAGCTTGGAACTTGCAAATTTGGCAAAATATAAATATAAAATTGAAAATGGTAAATTTAATATGATTTTGCCGACGATAAAATTATAATAAAAACGGTAAAAAATTATGGAAAGTGAGAAAAATATATCTTCATTATGATATGGACGCATTTTTTGCTTCAATTGAGCAAAGAGATAATCCAAGTTTGCGTGGAAAAGCAATTGCGGTTGGAAGCGGAGTTGTTACAACGGCAAGTTATGAAGCTAGAAAGTTTGGAGTGAAATCAGCTATGGCGATGGCGAATGCAAAAAGACTGTGTCCACATTTAAAAGTGATTTATCCAAGAAAGAATTTTTTTATTTTTTTGGAAGGAGAAAAAAATACAGAATTTAATAAAAAAAGTTATTAAAAATATATGAATTTACTTCGGTAGATGAAGGATATTTGGATATAACCCAGTTTATTTTGGCAGAAAAATCAAACTAGAGCTCGAAAAAAATTTCTAAAATAAAGAGATTTATAAAAAAATTTAAAGAATATATCTATAAAAAAATATGAATTTGACTTGTTCGGTTGGAATAGGATTTAGCAAAGTTAGTGCAAAAAAATTGCAAGTGACGCTAATAAGCCAAATGGATTTTTTTATTTTTGAAGATAAAAAAATCATTTTTGTGAATTATATTTTTGAAAAAGATTTTTTTCAATAATTCCTGGAATTGGGAAAAAGACGAAAGAAATTTTAAATTTTGATTTTTGAAGCAACTAAAGTTTCACAGCTTTATGAGATTTCGAGAAATGAATTAATTAGGAAATTTGGAGCAAGTAGAGGCGAATATATTTATGATGTTATTCGAGGAGAGCATTTTTTTCCAAAAATTAATGTTGACAAAAAAAGAAAAATCTTATGGCTATGAAATAACTTTTTAACCAAAATGTCAATGAAATTTATGAATTGCAAGAAGAGTTAAGAGCACAAGTTGAAAAAAATTTGTCAAAAGTTAAAAAGAAAAAAAGAATTTGTAAAAACAATTACAGTAAAAAAATAAAAATATTCTGATTTTACTGGACACACTCGCTCAAAAAAACACTTGAAAAATACAACAAATGATGAAAAAAATTAATTTATAAAGTTGCACTTGAAAAATTTTAGTCATTTCGTAAAAAAAGATGAAGTAAGACTCATTGGAATTTATGTGAGCAACATTTTTAAAAGGAGCTTTATCCAGTTAAAACTGATTGATGAAACTTGACAAAACATAAAAAAACTGGTAGTATTATAAGAGCAGTTAATGACTTTTTGGTCACAAATTTAAATTAAAACATAATTAATTTAGATATAAAAATGTTTTAATTATTTTTAATTATTTTTAAAGAAGGAGGTCACATCTTGGCAAAAGAAATTTTAGAAAAAATAAAAGATGCTGAAAGAGAAGCAGACAGTATTATTCTAAGCTCAAATGATGCCGCAAAGGATATTTTAAAAAATATCGATGAGAAAATAAAATCCGATAGTGAAAAAATACTTTTGGAAGCATCGAAAGAAGCAGAAAGCATAAAAAAATCTTCAGTGGAAAAAGCCGAAGAAAAAGTTAAGTTTCTTTTAGACAGCGAAGCGGAAAACATAAAAAAAATTCTTGAAATTGACGACGGAAGAATAGACAAAGTCGTTGATTTATTGGCAGAGAGGATTGTAAAATAATGGCAATAGTAAAGATGAGTAAATTTGATTTGGTCATTTTTGGTTCTAAGAGAGCAGAAATACTAAAAAAACTTCAGAGATTTAAAGAAGTCAATTTTGTTGATATAAAATTAAACAATAATGAAGGCGAAGATGAAAGTGGAAGCAAAAATAGAAAAAAATGATGAAATCAATGGAAATAAAATTGAAGGTGTAACAAAATATGTGAACAATGAAGAATTGACACATATTGAAGAAAGACTTCATCAAGTGAGAAGTGCAATTTCCTTGATAAAAAAGTATGATGAGAGAAAAACTCGTTTGAGAGATGTCATTAAGGGAAATGAAAATTACACATTTGATGAATTGTATAAAAAAAGTTTTGTCGTATGACTGGAAAAAAAGTATCTTCTGAATTAAATGATATTGGAGCTCAATATGCCAATATTAAGAGCAGAATTTCTAAAAAAATACAGCAAATATGATGAAATTGATTTATGGGAAAGACTTGATGTGAATCCGAAAGAATTAAAAAAATTAAAAAAAGTTAATTCTTATTTGGGAACTGTGCCGTTAAAAATTAAAAAGGTACATTTATTGAGCAAATTTCAAAAATTGAGTAATACTTATTACGAAGAATTAAAAATTGTAAAAGATGAAGTTTATTATCTTGTGATTTCACTTATTGAAAAAAATGAGAGTGAAAAAAATTGTCGGAAGTATTTAGAAATAGCAGTTTTACTGTAGCAAATCTTGATATAGATGCAGTTCCACAAGATTACAAGGATAATTTACAAAAAAAGAAATTTCTGAATTAAAAAAAGAAAAAAAGAAAAATTAAAATCAAAAATCAAATCATATGGTGAAGATTTATCAGATTTAGAAAGCAATTTATGAATATTTACAAAAATAAAAAAATTGAGAATTTCTGAATCTGAAAAAAATTAGCACAGACAAAAAAATACAAATATTATAAATGGTTGGATACCAACGGCAAAAAAAGATGAATTTGAAAAATTAATAAACGAAGAAACAAACGGAAATTATTATGTAAGTTTTGAAGAAGCTAGAAAAGATGATGAAACAGTTCCAATTAAACTAAAAAATGGAAAAGTTTCGGCTAACTTTGAAACTTTGACACAGATGTATGCTTATCCAAGATACAATGAAATTGATCCAACACCGTTATTTACACCATTTTATATCTTGTTTTTTGGTATGATGGGAGCTGATGTTGGGTATGGATTAGTTCTTTTACTTGCAACAGCCATCACTTTAAAAATTGTTAATTTAAATGACAGTATGAAAAAATCAGTTAAATTTTTCTTTTACTTGAGTTTTTCAGTTATCTTTTGGGGATTTTTATACGGTTCATATTTTGGTGCAACAATACCGAATATGTGGCGTCTAGTTGATCCTTCAAGTCAGTATAATAAGCTTCTTATAGGTTCTATTGCATTTGGAGTTGTCCATATTTTTGTAGGACTTGGAATAAAAGCGTATATGTTAATTCGTGATGGAAAATCGCTTGACGCAATTTATGATGTATTATTTTGGTATATGTCACTTGCAGGTGGAATTGTATTTTTAATTTTCAAATTAAAGAATTTATCGCCTGTCGTAACTCAAGTTTCAATGTGGGTAATGATTTTAGGAATGGTTGGAATTGTGCTAACAGGTGGAAGAGAAGCTAAAGGTGTCGGTGCAAAACTAGGTGGTGGACTATACAGCCTTTACGGAATTTCAAGTTATATCGGAGATTTTGTATCTTATTCAAGACTTATGGCGTTAGGACTTTCTGGTGGATTTATCGCTTCAGCAATTAATATGATCGCAGGAATGATTGCGGGAAATTGGGCTGGAATGATATTTGTGCCTGTGATTTTAGTATTTGGACATCTATTTAATATGTTTTTATCGTTCTTGGGTGCATATGTTCATACATCAAGACTTATGTATGTAGAATATTTTGGAAAATTTTACGAAGGTGGAGGAAAACCTTTTAAAGATTTTAGAACAGAAACTAAAAAAATAAATTTAAAAAGACTAAAAAAACTAAAAAAATAAAAAAATAAAAAAATAAAAAGATTTAAAGATTAAAAATTAATTTATAAAATAAAAATAATAAATAATTTTAGGAGGAAGTAAAATGAATTTGAATTTATCACAATTTTTAGCGCAAAATGGAGGTGCTGTATTTGCAACATTAGGAGCAGCATTAGCGACATTATTAGCAGGAATAGGGTCTGCTAAAGGAGTAGGATTAGTTGGGGAAGTAGCGACAGGACTTATGAGTGAAGAACCAGAAAAATTTGGTAAATCACTAGTATTACAATTATTGCCAGGTACGCAAGGATTATATGGTTTCGTTATTGGACTTATGGTTTTAGGAAAAATTACTAAAGATCTTTCTGTTGCAAATGGTTTAGGAATTTTAATGGCTTGTCTTCCAATTGCAATCGCAGGATATGGTTCAGCAATTGCACAAGGTAGAGTAGCAGCTTCAGGAATTAGCTTACTTGCAAAAAATGAAGAACAAAATACAAAAGGTATAATTTATGCGGTAATGGTTGAAACTTACGCACTACTTGCATTCGTAGTATCTATTATGTTGTTAGGTAAATTTTAATTAAATAAAAAAATTAATTAAAAAATTTACAAAAAAAGGAGGCAGACGATGTCTAGCATTGACAATTTGACATCAAAGATTTTAAGTGATGCAAAAGCTGCTGGAGAGCAGATTGTGAGTGAAGCGCAAGAAAAAGCTGATAAAAAATATGAAAAAAGTATGAAACAAGTTTCACAAAAAAAAGAAAAAATTCTTGAATCAGCAAAAAAAGAACAAGTGCTTTTTAACTGATAGAATAAAAATCAAGTGCAAATTTGAAAATAAGAAATGAAAAAAATTAAAAAGCAAAAACAAATAGTAATTGATAAAGTTATAGAAAAGTTAAAAGAAAAAAATTATCAAATATGAAAAAAACAAGATTATATGGCGTATTTAAATAAAAAAATATTGATAAAAAAATTCGATTTCTTCAAAAAGAATTAATTGTAAAAAGAATTTTTTTGCAAGATGTGAAAAAAAGAATTTAAAAAAACGCTAAAAATTAAAGAAAAATGAATTTGTAAGTTCGGGATTTATTATTGAAGAAAATGGTGTTCAAAAAGAACTATACTTTTGAAGTAAAAAAATAGATTTTATGAGAGATGAATTGGAAGTTGAAATTTCAAAACTTCTTTTCTCATAAAAAAAGTAAACTTAGCTATGAATTACTTTAAAAATTGAAAAATTTAAAATATTTTTTTGCGGTTTTAAGTAAAAATTAAGGGAGAAAAAAATATGGATAGAATGGATTACGGTCAAAGTGTCGTAACTATTAGGGTACTAGAAAAAAGACTCTTAACTAAAAATAGGCTTGAGCGAATGATAGAATCTGAAACTTGCGAAGAGGTTTTAAAATTATTGTCAGAAACTGAGTATTCTCAAAATATGACGGACATTCAAAATAGCAGAGATTATGAAAAAATTTTAAAAAGAGAAACAGAAAGAGTTTTTTCACTAGTTCGCAATATGTCTAAAAATAAAGAAGTTGTTGATATTTTGTCGCTAAAATACGACTATCACAATTTGAAAGTATTGATAAAAAAAGCAAAGTTTTTGAAAAGGATAACACAAATTTATTGATGAATGCTGGAACAATTGATATAACAAAATTTAAGACAAAATCTGAAACTCAAAGTTTAGATTTGCCAGAAGAAATTTTTGGAAGCGATTGCAGAAATAAAAAAAGAGGAAAAATCTTACTCCGCAAAAAAATTGATATTATTGTAGAAAAAAATATTATTTCAAAAAAATTTAGTAAATTTATCAAAAAAATTGATGTGAAAGTTATAACGGATTATGTCAAAGGACTTATTGATTTTCAAAAATATAATAACTTTATTTAGAGTTCAAAAACAAAAAAAGAGATGCAAAATTTTTGGACAGCGTAATATTTGATGGCGGAACAATTTCAAAAGATAAAATTGTGGGATCATTGAATGACAGTCCAGAGACAATTTTAAATAAATTTAAAAAAGAAAAATTGGGACCGTATTTAGTAAAAGGTGTCGAAGTTTTTAATGAAACAAAAAGATTATCGGAATTTGAAAAAATATCAGATAATTATTTGATGGAATTAAATAAAGAGTCTAAATACATTGTATTTGGACCTGAACCGTTATTTACATATCTTGTTGCAAAAGAGCGTGAAATCAATGCAATTAGACTTATTATGGTCAGCAAAATTAATAACATAAGTTCAGAGAAAATAAGGGAAAGGCTGCGTGATACATATGCATAAAATAGGTGTTGTTGGAGATAAAGATACAATTTTACCATTTAAAGCACTGGGACTTTGCGTGTATCCTGTAATAACTAAAGAAGAGGCGAGACATTCCATAGATGAGATGGCGAAAAATAACTTTGGTATTATTTTTGTAACTGAGCAGACAGCCGTTTTGGTAAAAGATACGATTGAAAGATATACAGATAAAATAGTGCCGGCCGTTATTGTCATTCCTAATAATCAAGGAACACTTGGATTAGGATTAAGTAAAATAGACGAATATGTAGAAAAAGCAATAGGCTCTAACATATTTTAATTTTTTGAATAGTTAAATTAAAATAGTTTTCAAAATTTGAAGAAAGAAGGTAGATTAGTTGAAAACAGGAAGAATTATTAGAGTATCAGGACCTCTTGTAGTTGCAGAAGGTATGGAAAATGCCAATGTTTATGATGTGGTAAGAGTTTCTGATAGTAAACTTATAGGTGAAATTATTGAAATGAGAGGGGACAAGGCCTCTATTCAAGTATATGAAGAAACAGTAGGAATTGGACCGGGAGAACCTGTTTACACAACAGGAGAACCTTTGAGTGTGGAGTTGGGACCTGGATTATTGGAAGCAATGTTTGATGGGATTCAAAGACCGTTAAAAGAATATCAAAATATTGCTGGAGATTTTTTGACTAAAGGAGTAGAAGTTGCTCCATTAAATAGAACTAAAAAATGGGAATTTGAGCCAGTTTTAAAAGCTGGAGAAAAAGTTCAAGCAGGAGATATTTTAGGAGCTGTTCAAGAGACATCGGTTGTAAGTCATAAAATAATGGTGCCATTTGGAATAAAAGGGACACTAAAATCAATAAAAGCAGGAAATTTCACAGTAACTGAAACAGTTGCAGTAATTGAAACTGAAAAAGGTGATGTAGAAGTTCAAATGATGCAAAAATGGCCAGTTAGAAGAGGTAGAAAATACTCAAAAAAATTAAATCCAGAAGCTCCATTGATAACAGGACAAAGAGTAATTGATACATTTTTTCCTGTAACAAAAGGTGGAACTGCTTGTGTACCAGGACCATTCGGTTCAGGAAAAACAGTTGTGCAGCACCAAATGGCAAAATGGGCGGATGCTCAAATTATCGTCTATGTAGGTTGTGGAGAGCGTGGAAATGAAATGACAGATGTTCTTATGGAATTTCCAGAAATTGTCGACCCTAAAACAGGGGAATCACTTATGAAAAGAACAGTACTTATTGCAAATACTTCAAATATGCCAGTTGCAGCAAGGGAAGCTAGTATTTATACTGGAATTACAATTGCTGAGTACTTTAGGGATATGGGATATTCAGTTGCAATAATGGCGGATTCTACATCAAGATGGGCAGAAGCGCTAAGAGAAATGTCAGGACGTCTTGAAGAAATGCCGGGAGATGAAGGTTATCCAGCGTATCTTGGTTCGAGAGCTGCTGAGTTTTATGAAAGAGCTGGACATGTTGTCTGTTTAGGAAAAGATGGAAGAGAAGGAGCACTAACTGTAATTGGTGCGGTATCGCCTCCAGGTGGAGATATTTCTGAACCAGTATCACAGGCAACTTTGAGAATCGTTAAAGTGTTCTGGGGGCTTGACGCAAACCTAGCTTACAGAAGACATTTCCCAGCAATTAACTGGTTAAATTCTTATACTTTGTATCAAACAAAAGTCGATGGATGGATGGACAAAAATGTAGGACCTGAATTTTCTAAAAATAGATCAAAAGCTATGTCGTTACTTCAAGAAGAATCTAGTTTGCAAGAAATTGTAAGACTTGTAGGAAAAGATACTTTGTCTGAAAAAGATCAATTGAAACTGGAAGTTGCAAAATCAATAAGAGAAGATTATTTGCAGCAAAATGCATTTATGGAATCTGACACTTATACTTCTCTTGAAAAACAAGATAAAATGCTGGAATTAGTTTTGAAATTTTATGATGAAGGAATAAGAGGTCTAGATAATGGAGCTTACTTAAATGAAATTACAGATTTAGCAGTGAGAGAAAGAATTGCCAGAGCAAAATACTTGCCAGAATCTGAATTAAGTAAAATTGACGAAATTTCAAAAGAGTTGACTGAACAAATTGATAATTTAATTAATAAAGGAGGTGCATTAAATGCTTAAAGAATACAAAACTATAAAAGAAATAGTAGGACCACTTATGGTAGTTGAAGGAGTGGAAGGAATTACTTATGAAGAATTGGTAGAAATTCAGACTCAAACTGGAGAACTTCGTCGTGGTAGGGTTTTGGAAGTTAGTGGAGATAAAGCGGTTGTGCAATTATTTGAAAATTCAGCTGGAATTAACTTAAAAGACTCAAAAGTTAGATTTTTGGGAAGACCATTATCCCTTGGAGTTTCTGAAGATATGATAGGGCGTGTATTTGATGGGCTTGGTAGACCAAAAGATAACGGTCCTAAAATTATACCAGAACAGACACTAGATATTAATGGAGTTGCGATAAATCCAGTTGCTCGTGATTATCCGTCAGAATTTATTCAAACTGGAGTTTCAGCTATTGATGGACTAAATACGCTTGTAAGAGGGCAAAAATTACCGATATTCTCTGGTTCAGGACTGCCACATGCTGATTTGGCACTGCAAATTGCAAGACAGGCAAAAGTTTTAGGAAAAGATGAAAAATTTGCGGTTGTATTTGGTGCAATTGGGATTACATTTGAAGAAGCGCAGTTCTTTATTGATGACTTTACAAAAACGGGTGCGATTGACAGAGCAGTGTTATTTATGAACTTGGCAAATGATCCAGCGATTGAAAGACTTGCAACGCCAAAAATGGCATTAACTTGTGCTGAATATTTAGCATTTGAAAAAGGAATGCATGTATTGGTAATACTTACTGACTTAACTAACTATTGTGAAGCGTTAAGAGAAGTTTCGGCTGCGAGAAAAGAAGTTCCAGGTCGTCGTGGTTATCCAGGATACCTTTATACCGATTTATCGACAATTTATGAAAGAGCTGGAAGAATTAAAGGAAGAAAAGGGTCAATTACACAAATTCCTATTTTGACAATGCCTGAAGATGATAAAACTCACCCAATTCCAGATTTGACTGGGTATATTACAGAAGGACAAATTATTTTATCAAGAGATTTGTATAAGCAAAATTTGATGCCACCAATTGATGTTTTACCGTCACTTTCGAGATTGAAAGATAAAGGGATTGGAAAAGGTAAAACTAGAGAAGATCACGCTGATACAATGAATCAGTTATTTGCGGCTTATGCGACTGGAAAAGAAGCTAAAGAACTTGCAGTAATTTTGGGAGAATCAGCACTATCTGAAACAGATAAAGCATTTGTTAGATTTACAAATGCGTTTGAACAGCAATATGTTGCACAAGGATTCGAAAATAATAGATCAATTGAAGACACACTAAATTTAGGATGGGATTTGTTAAAAATATTACCAAGAACAGAGCTTAAGAGAATTAGAGACGAATATTTGGAAAAATATTTACCAAAAGGTGATGAATAATTATGGCAAAATTGAATGTAAATCCTACTAGAATGGAATTGTCAAGACTAAAAGTTCGTCTGAAAACTGCGACAAGTGGACACAAACTTTTAAAAGACAAGCAAGATGAACTTATGCGACAATTCATAGGTTTGGTGAAAGAAAATAGAAAATTGAGATTAAAAGTTGAAGGGAAATTACAGGATTCATTCAAAGATTTTTTGTTAGCTCGTGGAGTTATGTCTGACGAAATGTTAGAAGATGCGATTACTTTTTCACAGCAAGAATTGGGAGTCGATATTGAAACAAAAAATGTGATGAGTGTAAATGTACCTAAAATGACTTTTAATCAGACTGAAAGTGACAAAGTCGCTTATCCTTACGGGTATGCACAAACTTCAGCAGATTTAGATGACGCAATCGAAGGTTTAAGTAAAGTTATGAGAAATTTACTGGAGTTAGCAGAAGTAGAAAAAGCGTGTCAATTGATGGCGGATGAAGTTGAAAAGACAAGACGGCGTGTTAATGCGCTAGAATATATGACAATTCCGCAATTAAAAGAAACTATCAGATTTATCCAAATGAAACTGGATGAGAATGAAAGAGGAAGCATAACAAGACTTATGAAAGTCAAAGATATGATGGCAAAAGATAAAGAAGCATAATTTTATTAAATGCGCTAAAATATTAAAATTATAAAAATAATATTTTAGCGTAATTTTTAAATATAAAAAAATAAATATTATCGGACTTATTTTATAATTTTACAAAAAAATTTTTTTTAAAATAATTAATTTTAACTTCTTTAATTTAAGAAATTATTTAAATTAATAAATTAATTGACTAAAAAAAGAAGAAATAAAAAAATATAAAATACAAAAAAATAATAGAATAGAATAAAAAAGAAAAGAAAAAAAGAAAGGAACTAAAAAATAAAATGGTAAAGTTAATAGCGATAGATATGGATGGAACTTTATTAAGTGAAAAAAAACACATTGAAGAACCGCAAAAAAAAGCGATTCACAAAGCGATAGAAGCTGGGGTGAAGGTCGTTCTTTGCACAGGAAGACCGCTTTTTGGAATATTGCCACCTTATAAGGAATTGGAGCTGGAAAAATATAATTTAGATGAATATGTGCTTTTAAACAATGGATGTTCGGTTCATAAGACGACAGATTGGGAATTACTTGCTTTTGAAGAAATAAAGAAAGAAGATGTCGTTTATTTGAATGAGTTGAGAAAAGGATATGATTTGGATTTTACAGTTTCAAATGATAAGGATTATTTTGTGATTGGCGAGAGAGCGAATGAATATACAAAAGAAGATGGTGGTTTAGTTTATGTTGAAGTTCAGCCAATTTCAATTGAAGAAGCGACAAATGGAAAACATACATTTTTTAAATCAATGTTTTTAGGTAATGAAAATGAAATCGCAAGATTTGTAAAAGACAAGGGAGAATTGATAAATAGCAGATATAATGGCGTATTAAGCCAAAAATATATTTACGAAACATTGCCAAAAGGTGCAAATAAAGGTGTGGCGTTAAAAAAATTAGCAGAAAAGTTAAATATTCCAAGAGAAGAAGTTATGGCAATTGGAGATGGAAATAATGACATTGAAATGTTAAAATTTGCTGGAGTTGGAGTTGCTATGGAAAATGGAACTAAAATGGCTAAAGATGCGGCAAATTATATAACTGACATAAATGAAAATAATGGAGTAGCAAAAGCTATAGAAAAATTTTTGGGGGAATAGTCCCCCAATTTTATTTAGATTTATTAAAGTTTAAAAATTCATTTATAAATAGGTCAATATCTCCGTCCATAACTTTTTCAACATTTCCTTCTTCAGCTTTAGTTCTGTGGTCTTTAACCATTTTATAAGGCTGAAAAACATATGAACGAATTTGACTTCCCCATTCAATTTTAGACTCTGCACCTTTTATATCAGAAATTTCTTTTTCCCGTTTTTCCATCTCTAGTTCAAACAATTTCGCTTTTAATATTTTCATTGCAGTTTCTTTATTTTTTAATTGAGAACGCTCATTTTGGCAAGTTACGACTGTATTTGTGGGAAGATGTGTAATTCTAACTGCTGAATCAGTTGTATTTACATGTTGACCTCCAGCGCCACTTGCACGATAAGTATCAATTTTCAAATCTTCACTGCGAATATCAATTTCCACTTCGTCATCAATTTCAGGAATAACATTTACAGCGGCAAATGAAGTGTGTCTTCGAGCATTTGAATCAAATGGCGAGATTCTGACAAGTCTATGAACTCCTTTTTCTCCTTTTAAATAACCATAAGCATAATTTCCTTTAATATTTAGTGTAATACTTTTAATACCAGCTTCTTCCCCAGCAAGTGAGTCCAAGATTTCAACTTTAAATTTGTGATGATTTGCCCATCTATCGTACATTCTGTAGAGCATTTGTGCCCAATCACATGCCTCAGTTCCACCAGCACCAGCATTTATTGTAAGAATCGCACTGTTCATATCATATTCTTCGTTTAAAAGCAATTTTGTCTTAAAATTTTTTATTTCTTTATCTAAATCTGATATTTTTGGTTCTAGTTCAGTTTCAAAAGAGTTGTCGCCCATTTCAAGAAATTCTATAATTGTATCAACTTCTTCGTAAGAATTTTTTTAGAATATCGTATTCTTCCAATAATTTTTTTATTATTTAAATTTTTTTAATATTTCTTTACTATCTTTTCTATTCCAAAAAAATCGTTTTTCAAAAGTCTTTTTTTCCAAATTATCAATTTCGTTTTTTTAAATTTTCTGGGTCAAAGATGCCTCCTGATTTCTTCAATATCAACATTATTTTTGTTCTTGCTGTTTTTATTTCAAATAAATCCATACTTTTTACCTTTCTTTATTATTATTTTTATTTATTTATTTTTTTATTTTAAATTTTTAAATTTTAAAGTTTTAATTTTACTAAAAAAATTATTTTTAAAAAAATAAAAAAATATTAAAAAGAAGCTGCTCTAAAAAAAACAGCCTCTCATTAAATTTTTAAAAAATTAAATAGTAATTATTTTCTTAAACCTTCAACAATTTTACCAGTTTCTTCGTTATACCAAACTTCATTTTTTAGTGGTTCTTCTTTAACATAAGATAAAATATTGTTAAATGTTGCTTCAGCGATGTTATCTAGTGCTTCTTTTGTTAAGAACGCTTGGTGAGAAGTTAGCACAACATTGTTAAATGATAACAATCTAGCTAATAAATCATCTTCTAGCACACTTGCTGATTCATCTTCAAAGAAGTAGCTGCTTTCATTTTCATAAACATCAAGTCCAGCTCCACCAATTTTTTTATCTTTTAATCCTTCAACTAATGCTTCTGTATCGATTAATCCACCTCTGGCAGCATTAATGATAATAACACCGTCTTTCATCTTAGCAATAGTATCTTTGTTAATTGTATGTCTTGTTTCAGGGAATAATGGACAATGCAATGAAATTACATCAGATTTTGCAAATACTTCATCTAATGTCACATAAGTGAAATTTTCTTCTTTTGCAGCTTGTTCATTAGGGAATTTATCATAACCAATAACTTTCATTCCTAGTCCATTTAAAATTCTTATGAAAATTCTTGCTATTCTACCAGTTCCAATAATTCCAGCAGTTTTTCCGTTTAAGTCCATTCCAGTTAATCCTGCTAGGCTGAAGTTTCCTTCTCTTGTTCTGTTATAAGCTTTGTGAGTTTTTCTGTTTACTGACATAAGTAGAGCTAGTGCATGTTCAGCAACAGCGTATGGAGAGTAAGCTGGAACCCTTAAAACAGTAATTCTGTTTTCACGAGCTGCTTTTAAGTTGATGTTGTTATAACCAGCACATCTTGCTGCAACCACTCTTACTCCATTTTTTGAAAGTATGTTTAATACTTTTTCATTTAAATCATCATTTACAAATGTACAAACAACATCTTGGTATTTTGTAAGCATTACATTTTTTAAACTTAATTTTTCTTCAAAATATGTAATTTGCGCACCAAATTCTTTGTTCCATTTGTTAAAAAACTCAATGTCATATGGTTTTGCATCGAAAAACTACAATTTTCATCTTAAATTCCTCCTAAATATTATTATAATATTATTATAGTAAAAAGTCAATTAAGTCAAATAATTTTTTTAGGATTTAATAAAAATAAAAAAATTTTTTTAAAAAAATATAAAGTTTGAAATAAAAAAATTTTTAATGATATAATTAAAATCATAAAAAAATATAGAAAGTGAGGATTTTTATGTTAAACGATTATCATATGCACTTTGAATATGGGAGTTATACAGACGAATTTGTAAATCCTTTTTTTGAACAAGCAAAAAAAATGGGACTTAATGAAATTGGAATAACAGAGCATACGCATGGGTTTAAAGAGTTTAAGGAATTATATTATGACGAATTAATTTTAGACGACAGTGAAGTTGGAAATTTTCAGAAAAAATGGCTTGAGCAGAAAACGAAATTTGTTCACACGCTTGATGAATATAAAGATTACATAGATTCGTTAAAAAAACGGGGATATCCTGTAAAATGGGGAATTGAAGTTTGTAATTTCAAAAATCAAAAAAAAGCTCAGGAAATTTTGTCAAAATATGAATTTGATTATTTAATAGTTTCAATTCATTTTATAAAAGGCTGGGGATTTGATTTTAGCGCATTGAAACATAAATTTTTAGATGAAAACTTGACTCAAATTTGGCGTGATTACGCAAAAGAAATTGAAGCTGTGGCAAACACTGGATATTACGATATTTTAGGACATCCTTTTAATTTAAGGCTATTTAAAAATATTCCGAATCCGAGTGAAGTTGAAGATTTGCTAAAAAATACAGCGCAAGTTTTGAAAAAAAATAATATGATTGTGGATGTAAATACAGGGACTTCTTATCGTTATCCGATAAAAGAAATTACACCGTACAAAGATTTTATGAAATATGTGAAAGAGTATGATATTCCTGTTATTTTATCGAGTGACGCTCATTATAGTGAACATGTTGGAATGAATATAAAAAGAAGCGGCAGAATATGTGAAAAAAATTTGGAATAGATGAAATTGTAACATTTGATAAAAAGAAAGAAATTTTTGGAAAAAAATATAAAAAAATTATATATTGATATTTTATTTTTTTAAATTTTATTTAAAAAAAGTGTCAAAAAAATTTTTTTATATGGATACTTATGTAATTTTCAGTGATAAAGAAATTTTTATTATGCTTATCAAAAAAATTATGTTTTAATTTTTCTAAAATTTATTATCTTTTTTTGTTTTTTTATCTAAGAAAAATAAACCTGTTTTTGGAGTAAATTTCAAAAAGTTCTAAAAGCAGGTTTATTTTAATCTTTATTGCATGAATTGTATGTAATTAAAAAAAATTTTTTTTTATTTCAAAAGCCCCCAATTTTTTTAGCAATATTCCCATTTGCTTTTAGTGGAACTTTTTCAAATTTTACGGTATTTTTCCATAATATCTTTAATTTTTTTCATATAAATTTCTTCAAATCCATCTTTTACTTCAAAAATTAACTCATCGTGAACTTGCAGCAGCATTTTTATATTTTCATCGTTTTTCAATTCTTCGTGAAGTTTTATCATGACAATTTTTATAACATTTGCCGCAGTCCCTTGAACAACAGTATTTACAGCCATTCTAATCGCCTGTGCCAGAGTATTTTTATTTTGTGAATCAATTCCTTTTATATATCTTCTCGTTCCATAAAAAGTTTCTACAAAATTATGAAGTTTAGCTGTTTCAGTTACGATGTTCAAAAATTTCTGAACTCTTGGATATTCTTCAAAATAAGTTTTTATATATTGTGCGGCATCTCCGACTGAAATATTAAGTTCTTTAGACAGTCCAAAATTAGTTTTTCCGTAAAGAATGCTAAAATTAATGACTTTTGCGATACTTCTCTCTTCTCTTGAAACTTTTTCGTCATCATTTTTTAAAAATATTTTTCTTGCAGTTAAATCATGCAAATCTTTATCTTCTTTGTAGGCAAAAATTAAAGTTTTGTCTTTTGAAAGTTCGGCAAGAACTCTTAACTCAATTTGCGAATAATCAAATGAAATTAAGCTGTATCCGTCTTGTGCGACAAATCCAGTTCTGATTCTCATTCCGTCGTCAGTTCTAGCTGGAATATTTTGTAAATTTGGATTGGCAGAAGACAGTCTTCCAGTCGCAGTTCCATTTTGATTAAAAGTTGTGTGAATTCGGTCATCTTTATCAGCATATTGCGGAATTGGTTCGATGTAAGTCGAAAGCAGCTTTTTAAATGCTCTGTATTCCAGTAAATTCTTAGCAATCTCTCGTTTTTCATCGCTCAATTCATTATCATCTGCAATTTTTTCTAAGACTTCCATATCGGTCGAATATCGAGTTTTCGTTTTTTTCACAACGGGAATTTGCATTTTTTCGAATAAAATTTCTCCAAGCTGTTGAGAAGAATCAATATTAAATTCTTCGTCGTCTGCAATTTTGTGAATATTTAAAATTAATTTATTAATTTTTTCGTTTAATTCATTTTCAAAATTTTTAAAATAATTTTTATCAATTTTAATTCCATTTTCTTCCATTTGTGCAAGTACGGGAATTAACTTGCTTTCCAAATTTTCGTAAACTTCAAAGCAGACCGTTATTTTTTTAATTCGACTTTTAATATTTTTTTCAAGATTATAAATGTAAAATCCACGAATTGCCAGAAATTCAGCTTTTATTTTATCGCTCAGTCCATCAAAATTTCTTTTTCGTCGCTCTTTCTGAAATTCAATTTCAAATGATGAAATTTCAACTTCCAGTTCATTTTTTTACGATATTTTCAATTTCATTTTCTCCTTCAGTTTCAAGAACATATGAAGCAATCATAACATCAAAATAATTTTTACTTTTTAATTGTGTAGTCAATTTCAGTATTTTTATTTTCATTTCTTAAAGGAGAAAAAGAATAATTTTTTTCCAGAAATAATAGCATCGAAATAATTTGAGTGCTTTTTCATATATTCTTTTTATATTATAAGCGATAATCTCTTTTTTTATTTAGCTCTTCATAAATTTTAGAAATATTTTTTTATTGTCGCAATTTTCTATTTTTGTCAAACAAATTAATTTGAACAGTTTTTTTCGCCGTTTAAAAACTTTTTCTAAGTCGCTATTTAAAAGAATGACATTTTCATTTCCGTCAAAAAAATTGAAAGTCCAAAGATATTTTCAAAAAAATCGCAATTTTATTTTCCATTTCTTTTATTATTTTCGTGAGCATTGTTCCAATTTGCAATTTTATAGTCTATATTTTTTTATTGTTTTTATTATTTTTGAAAGATTTCTTTTTTTATTTCTAAAAATATTCAAAAGTATCCAATTTTTTTCTGAATGATTTTTATTTGAATAAAAATTTGAAATTCCATTAAAAAAATTGGATTTTTCTTTGTCATATTCAGCTTCTTCTTCCAAAAATTCTTTTTTTCTTTTCTTCCATTTCTTCAATTTCTTTTTGGAGTTTTAATTGCATTTTTCTATCTTCTTCACTAATTTCGTCAGAATTTTTTTCAAATTTTTGATTCAAAAACTCTTTTTCTTTCTTCTTCTAAATTTTCGCTAAATCTTTTTAAATTCCATCTTTTTATAAATTTCAAAAAGTTTTTTTCAAAATTTTTGTTTTCAAATTTCAATTTATTTTTTTGTCATATTCAATTTCAAGCTCTCTTTTTACAGTTGCCAGTTCTCTGCTTAAAAAAGCCTTTTCTTTGTCATTTATAAGATTTTCCTTCTGTTTTCCCTTCAAGTCGTCAATATTTTTGTATAAATTTTCCAAATTTTGATAAGTTGTTATAAGTTTTACACCATTTTTAGGACCAATTCCTGTAACTCCAGGAATTCCATCAGACTTGTCTCCCATAAGTCCGAATAAATCAGGAATTTTATCTGGACTAACTCCTAAATAGTCAATAACATCATCGTCATTTCTTATATATCTAAAGTTTGAGTCTTTTCCGTTGCCTTTTCCAAGAAGTGCAATATTTATTTTTTCGTTTACAAGCTGAGTCAAGTCTTTATCTCCAGTTATAATAAAAGTTTGTATTGGCTCTTCGTCTTTTGAAAAATTTGTCGCAAATGTTGCAATTACATCGTCGGCTTCCTGTCCCTTTTTTTTGTATTTTGGAATGTTATAGCCATCTAAGACTTCCATTATAATATTAAGCTGTGCAACGATTTCTTCTGGCATACTTTCTCTGTTTGCTTTGTATGTTTCAAGTTCATCGCTTCTCTCAAGTTCATCTCTTTTTACATCAAGACAAGCAACCAAATAATCTGGACTAAATTCTTTTATAACATTTTCTAATGTGTTGATAAATCCAAATGTAGCTCCTGTTGGAAGACCTTGTGAGTTTTTCATTCCCATAAGTGCAAAGTGGCTTCTGTAAATAATTGCACTTGTATCTAGTATTACTGCTTTTTTCAAGTTAAAACCTCATTTCTAAATTTCCATTTCTAGTTTAATCATTTTAATATTTTTTTCTAAGTGGATTATTTTTTTAAAAATCTTCTGTCTTTTTAAATCCAATTTTTTTCATAAAATTTTTATTTCGTTTTTTTAAATCATCTGAAACATAAGTAAAAAAATTTTTCTCAAATTTCTTTTTGTAGCAAAAATTCCAAAGTTTTTTTGTAGAAGTAATTTTTTTCTAATTCTTTTTGAACGGTAATTTGGGTGCAGAATAAACCATCTAAGTTCAGCTTCTTTATAATCGTTTACCATAATGCAAGAAAAATCCTATGATTTCGTTGTTGTATTCGACAATCCAGATTTTATCGCTTTTTTTTCATCGTAAGTTTTGAAAAAAATTTGAAAAAAAGAATTGACGATATTTGCTTCAAACGACAGTGGGAAATTATATTTTTGGATATAAATTAGGCTATAAATATAAATTAAGTAACTTATATCGCCATAAATTAAAGTATCTCTAATAAAAAAATATTTTTCCAAGTTAATTTTTATCGTTGACATTTAAAAATCATTTTTTTATCGAAGACATATCTTTTACAAGTCTTTCTCTGTCGTAAATATCCAAGTTTGAAAAAAATTTCTTCAGTTTTTTTGTCAGACATTTCATTAAAAAAATTTTTCAATTTGTTTTTTTCCCTTCTTTTTGTCAAATCGAAATAATGCAGTCTTTTATCCAAAAGTGACAATTTTTTTCTTAACCAAATTATCTTTTTGAAATTTTCGCAAAGTTCTATTCACAAAATTACTCTCCAAATGCAAATTTTTGCTAATCTTTTTTTGAAGTGCAGTCTCTTAAGTTACTAATTTCGTTTAAAATTCGATATTCATTTAGAGAAAAAAATCATAATTTACAATATTTTTTTGTAAAAATTTTTTTATAATATTGATGTAATAAAAAAATTAAAATTTCTCATAGTTTCAATTTTTCTTTTTTTCGTATTCCATATAAAATTTTCACCACCCAAAAAAATTATGTTTTAATTATAATTTCTAATGTTTAATATCATAAATTATACTATTATTTTTTTATAATATGCAAATTTTTAATTTTTGAAAAAAATCAAATAAAATATTTTTAAAAAAATTGTAAAAAGAGTTAAAAAAATGGTATAATTATTTATATTTTAAGAAGTTTGGGGAGTAAGTAATTGTAAAGATTTTTGTAAATTATGGAAGTTTTTACTATTATTTGCTTCTCTTCTTAAAAAAATAAAAAAATTTAGGAGGAAAAATGTTTGATGAAAAAATTTGCGAATTTAATTTAGGAAGACAAAAAATAAAAATAAGTACAGGAAAAATTGCAAGACAAGCTGGAGGTTCTGTTGTTATAAGTTGTGGAGGAACTGTACTTTTAGTTACAGCCACTCGAAGTAAAGATGTAAAAGAGGGACAAGATTTTTTTCCGCTTACTGTGGATTATATCGAAAAATTTTACGCTTCTGGAAAGTTTCAAGGGGGATTTATAAAAAGAGAAACTAAGCCAGGAACTGATGAAATACTGATTTCAAGACTTATTGATAGACCGATTAGACCACTGTTTCCAGAAGGATTTTTAAATTCAGTGCACATTGTAATTACGGTTATTTCTTACGATGAAATTAATTTTCCAGAAAACTTGGCAACTATTGGAGTTTCGGCGGCACTTGGATTGTCAGATATTCCATTTGCAGGGACAGTTGCTGGAGTTACAGTCGGTTATATTAATGGAGAATATATTTTAAATCCAACATCAGAAGAACTACTAGAAAGTGAAATTCATCTTTCTGTTGCTGGAACTAAAGAAGCTGTTACAATGGTAGAAGCTGGAGCAAGAGAAGTCAGTGAAGAAGTTATGCTTGAAGCTATAATGTTTGGACATGAAAGAATTAAGGAAATCTGTCTTGAACAAGAAAAATTTTTATCTCAATTTGATGTAAAAAAATATGAATTTGAGAAAAAAGAAGTTCCATCTGAAATAAAAGAATTTATTGATTCATTTGAAAAATGAAGTAGAAAAATGCGATTATGACTCCTGGAAAAATTGGAAAAAAATATGAAGCGATTGACAATTTGGAAACTGAGTTATTTGAAAAAAATATTTGGAAAAAAATTAGAAAACGAGCAAAATGAAAAATCTGCAAGATAAAGACTTTTTGAAAGATTTAGAAAAGGATTTTAAAGGATACTATAGAGATGTTGAGAAAAAATTGGTAAGAAATGCTATTTTATATAAAAAATATAGAGCAGATGGAAGAACTACGACACAGATTAGACCGCTTGATGTGGAAATTGATACACTTCCTATACCACATGGTTCAGCTCTATTTACAAGAGGGGAAACACAGGCACTTGTTGTTGCAACGCTTGGAAGTAAGGAAGACGAGCAAATTATTGATGGAATGGAAGATGAAAGCAGAAAAAAATTCTTCTTACATTACAATTTCCCGCCATATTCAGTTGGAGAAGCAGGATTTATGAGAGCACCTGGTCGGCGTGAATTAGGACACGGAAACTTGGCTGAAAGAGCGCTAAAATATGTTATGCCAGATGAAGAAACATTCCCTTATACAGTGAGATTGGTTTCAGAAATTACAGAATCTAATGGTTCATCTTCACAAGCAACTATTTGCGGTGGTTCACTTGCACTTATGGCGGCTGGTGTTCCGATAAAATCAACGGTTGCAGGAATTGCGATGGGACTTATAAAAGAAGGGGAAACATTTACTGTTTTAACTGACATTCAAGGTTTAGAAGACCACTTGGGAGATATGGACTTTAAAGTCGCTGGAACTAAAAATGGAATTACAGCAATTCAAATGGATATAAAAATTGAAGGAATTACTAGAGAAATAATGGAAATTGCGCTAAAACAGGCTTTGGATGGAAGAATGTTTATAATTGACAAAATGGAATCTGTAATTTCTTGTCCAAGACCAGAAGTTGCTAAAAATGCTCCAAAAATAGAAATATTTAAAATTAATCCTGATAAAATTGCTGGACTTATCGGTCCTGGTGGAAAAAACATAAGAGCGATTATTGATGAAACTGGAGTTTCTATTGATATTGAAGACGATGGAAAAGTTTCAATTTTTGGAAATGATGCTGAAAAAATGGCAAGAGCTTTGGAGCTTGTAAAACTTCAAACACAATCAGTTGAATTAAATGCAATCTATGAAGGAAAAGTTACAAAAATTATGAAGTTTGGTGCTTTTGTAGAAGTTTTACCAGGAAAAGAAGGACTTCTTCATATTTCTGAAATTAGCGATAAAAGAATTGCAAAAACTGAAGATGTGCTAAAAGAAGGGGATATTGTAAGAGTAAAAGTAATTTCAGTTGAAAATGAAGATAAATTTAATTTGAGTATCAAAGCGTTAAATAATAAATAAAATTTAAATTAAAGTTAAGGAGTGATGTTTATGAATTTACCTAATAAATTGGCAACATTAAGAATAGTTTTAGTTATTCCTTTTGTTATAATTTTGACATTGGCATTAAAATCTGAAAAATCAGGTATTGAAATAATTATGAGAATTTTGGCGACAATTATTTTTGCAGCGGCTTCGATTACGGACTATTACGATGGGAAAATTGCTAGAAAATATAACTTGATCACAAATTTGGGAAAACTTTTGGATCCACTTGCCGATAAAATTCTTGTAATTTCAGCTTTAGTAACACTTACAAAATTTGATGAAATAAGCCTTTGGTTTGTGCTTATAATTATTTTTAGAGAACTTTTGATAACAGGACTTCGTTCGATTGTAGCAGCAGAAGGTATTGTAATTGCAGCGGGAAATTTAGGAAAATGGAAGACATTTATTCAAATGGTTGTTTTAGTGATTATAATTTTATTTCCATTAAGTTTTAAAATAAATAATATTTTACTTTTGATTCCTGTTATTTTTGACAGTTATTTCGGGAGGAGAATATCTTTTTAAAAATGTAAGAAAATTTTTAGACAAGTAAGGAGAACTTAAAATTGAATTTTTTTCTAATTGCTGATATAATTAGCGTGTTGTTAGATATTTATGAAACCATTATTGTTTTAAATGTTTTGGGATCTTGGATTGACCCTTTTAGTAATTCAGCTTTTTTTAGAATAATTAAAAAAATTTCTGATCCGTATCTTAAAAATATTTAGAGTAAATGTTCCAATTGGAGGAAGAACTTTTGATTTTTTTCAGCCATTATTGGACTGATGGTTTTAGAATTTGTAAGAAGTCTTTTAGGGGATATCTTTTTAAAAAAATAATTTTTTTAGAAAAAAATGTTGTAATTTTTGGAAGTAGCATAAATATAAATTTTGAAATGGCAATTTTTTTTGGTTGCCATTTCTTTGTTAAAAAAACTTTTTTTAAGGAGGGAAATTTTTGCAAAGAAAATATAAAGAAGTTTATTTGGATATAAAAAGAAAAAAATTATAGATGGAACTTTTTAAATCAGGAGAATATTTAAAAAGTGAAATGGAACTTGCAAAAAGTTATTCGTATTCTAAAGATACGATAAGAAAAAGCACTTTCAATGCTTGAATTAGACGGCTACATTCAAAAAAATAAAAGGGAAAAAAATTCTCGTGTTTTTAGAATATGGACGATTTAAAAAAATAGTTTGTCAAATTTGCAAACTTCAAAAGAATTAAATAAAATTGAAAAAAATTGACATAAAAAACAAATCTTTTAAGTCTTTATGTCATACAAGGTGAAAAAAAGAAATTATGGAAATTTTTTTGGAGTGGATGAAAAAGTTGATTTTTTTATAAGGTTATAAGAAGTAGAATTTTTGGACGGAGAAGCACTTGAATATGAAGTCGCATATTTTGACAGAAGAATTGTGAGATTTTTTTGAATAAAGAAATTATTCAAGATTCAATTTACAGTTATTTGGAAAATGAACTACATCTAAAAAAATTTCACATTCCAGAAGAGAGATAAAAATTTCGCGATGCAACTTGCTGTGAGAAAAAAATATGGATTTAGGAAAAATGTAATATGGTTGTTGCGATAGAAAAATTATGCATATCTTTCAAACGGAACATTATTTCAATATGGAATAACTTCTTACAAACCTGATAAATTCGTGTTTTTCAACAGTAGCGAAAAAGATAATTTTAAAAAAATAAAAAAATAAAAAAATTTTTTTAAATTAGGAGGAAAATAAAAAAATGAAAAAGATTTTTTTAATTTTAGTTATAATATTTTTATCTGTTTTTTTCATTAAATTTTTTTCAAAAACCAAGTATTTTTTTAATAAAAAGGAACTCGCACCGATAAAAGCAAAAGAAATAGTGCTCTCAAAAAGTTCCAGGTGCAACATATGCAAATGTTTTGGAATTTGACAAGCAAAAATGATTTTTTTATCAAGGTGAGATAAAAATATCGAAATATGACTTATAATTTTAAAATTAATTCTTACAATGGAAAAAAATTATTGAATGGACAGAAAAACGAGATAAAAATAAATTAATAAAAAAACTCAAGTTTCTTTTTAAATAGAAATTTGAGTTTTTTTTTGAAAAAATAAAAATTATTCTTGCATTCCTAAATATGCAGCACCTAAAATTCCAGCATCATTTCCAAGTTTTGCTGTAACAATTTTTAATGATTCAAGAGTTGAAGGGAAAGCCACTTCTTTTATTTTTTCTTTAACTTTGTCGAATAAGAAATCTCCACTAAGTGCAACTCCACCACCGATTACAACAATTTCAGGATCTAAAATATTTAACAAATTACCAATTCCAAGTGCTAATTTTTCAGCTTCATAGTTAACGATGTCAAGAGCAAATTTGTCGCCTTGTTTTGCGGCATCAAATACATCTTTTGCTTCCAAATCTCGACCTTTTGTCATTTCATACAGTAAATTCCGTTTGTTTATCAAAAGACGGCTTTGAGCTTCACGAATTATTCCAGTAGCCGAAGCGTATGCTTCCCAACAACCTTTTTGACCGCATCCGCAAAGTTTTCCATCATGTTCGATTTTTATGTGTCCAACTTCTCCACCAGCACCATTTAATCCGCTTACAAGTTTTCCATCAACAATGATTCCACCACCAATACCAGTTCCAATTGCAAGTCCTAAAACATTTTTGTATCCTTGTCCAGCACCTTGCCACATTTCTCCCAATGTTATGACATTTACATCGTTGTCAGCTTTTACTGGAATTCCAAGATTTTTTTCAAATTCAAGTGCCAAATCTACACCGTTTTCCCAAGGAAAGTTTGCCCAGAATTTTACAATTCTGTTGTTTAAAACAGGCCCTGGAACACCAATTCCGACTGATTTTACATCGTTAAATTTGATGTTACTATTTTCAATTTGCGCCATTAATATTTTTGAGAGTCTTTGCACTGTTTGTGAAAAACCTTCAATTGAATCTGTTTTTACAATTGTTGTAAAGATGATATTTCCATTTTCATCAACTAAACCTAATTTTGTATTTGTTCCACCTAAATCTATTCCAACATAGTAGTTCATATTTTCTTCTCCTTAAATTTTTTTAATTAATATATTTTATTTATAGTTTACCCTATTTTTTTGGATTTGCAAGTCTAAAAACTAATTGATCTTTTATTTAATTATTTTTTTAATTATTTTTTTGAATAATTTTTTTTGTTAAGAAAAATATTATTTTTTTATTTTGAAAAATAAAAAAATTTAAATAATTTAAAAAAATAAAAAAATTTAAAAGAGCTTAAAGAGTTAGATTAAAATTTAAAATCAAATAAAAATAAGATATAAAAAAATTGTAATTTCTAAAGGTAAAAAAATAGTATAATAAAAATTGAAAAAAATTATTGAAAATTAAGAATTATTGAATTATTGAATTATTAAATTGTCGAAAGGAATTAAAAAAATGAAAATTAAAAATATATTGACTGCATCATTTTTAGCCGCAACACTTGCAAGTGGGACAGCAATGGCAAAATCAGAAATTTTATCAGATAAACAAGTTGTTCAAAATACTAATGTAACTGGTGATATGTATAGAGCACAGGATGCATTTGCAGCTGTTTATGACAAAGCAAAAGATTCAATCGTAAATATTAGAACAAAATCTACAATTGTAGTACAGACTTATAATCCATTGGAAGCCTTTTTATTTGGAACTTCGGGAGTAAGACAAGAAAGAAAAGAAACTGGAAGTTTGGGATCTGGGTTTATTATTTCAAGCGATGGATATATTATGACAAATAACCATGTTATTAGTGGTGCCGATGAAATTTATGTAAAAATGTCAGATGGACAAGAATATTTGGCAAAATTGGTGGGAACTTCTCCAGAAGTCGACATTGCAATTTTAAAAGTTTCTACAAACAAAACATTTAAACCACTTAAATTTGCAAATTCAGACAATATAAAAATAGGACATTGGGCTATTGCATTTGGAAATCCTTTGGGATTAAATAGTTCGATGACAGTTGGAGTAATTGGTGCGTCTGGAAGAAGTTCGCTTGGAATTGAACAAGTTGAAAACTTTATTCAGACGGATGCTGCAATTAATCAAGGAAATAGTGGAGGACCGCTACTTAACATTAATGGAGATGTAATTGGAGTAAATACTGCAATTTATTCAACAAATGGAGGAAGTGTTGGACTTAGTTTCGCAATTCCATCAAATCTTGCATCAAATGTAAGAGATTCAATTATAAAATCTGGAAAATATGAAAGACCTTATGTCGGAATTTCTGTACTAGATTTGACACAAGAAATTAAAAAACAGAGAAATATCCCATATTCAACAGGAATAATAGTTCAACAAGTTTATCCAGGTTCTCCAGCTTCAAAATATGGATTAAAAGCAGGAGATGTCATTCTTGAAATAGATGGAAAAACTGTAACTTCTGCGGGAGCATTTATAGGGGAAGTGGCAGCTAAGAAAACAGGAGAAACTATAAACTTAAAAGTTTTCTCAGGTGGAAAAGAAAAAAATATAGCAATGAAATTAGAAGCATTTAGCTATACAAATCAACAGAGAAATACTCAAAGAAGATAATTTAAAAAAATAAAAAAATAAAAAGATTCTCTCAAAAAAATTTGGGAGAATTTTTTTGAAAAAAATTAAATATTATATTTTTTTATTTATTGGAAAAAAAGTTAATTAATTTGGTATAATATAAATAAAAATAAATTTTTATGGAGAAAAATGAAGTGATTAAAAAAATAATAAATTAAATATTTTAGCACCAGCTGGAAATTATGAAAAACTTGTTGCGGCGGTAAAAGCTGGAGCAAATGAAGTTTTTTTTGGTCTGAAAGGATTTAGTGCCAGAAGAAATAATGAAAATTTAGACATGAAAGAAGTATTTAGTGCGATTGACTATGCACATTTGCACGGTGTTAAAGCGATTATGGCTTTTAATACAATTTTAAAAGACAGTGAAATTAAAAGTATGTATAATAACATAAAAAGAGTGTATGAATATGGTGTTGATGCAGTTATTGTGCAGGATTTAGGATTGGTCAAATTTTTAAAAGAGAATTTTCCAAATTTAAAACTTCATGCAAGTACGCAAATGACGGTTGCTAATCATATTGAAGCCAATAGGTTAAAAGAAATGGGACTTAGCAGAGTTTGTCTTGCAAGAGAATTATCTTTTGAGGAAATTAAGGAAATTAGAAAAAATACTGATATTGAGCTAGAAATTTTTGTGTCAGGATCGCTTTGTATCTCGTATTCAGGAAATTGCTATATAAGTAGCTTTATTGGCGGAAGAAGTGGAAATCGTGGACTTTGCGCTTATTCTTGCAGAAAAAAATTTACTGATGAAAATGGGAAAAGTGCGTATTTTTTGAGTCCAAATGATCAGCTTTTGCAGGAAAAAGAGATTAATTTGTTAAAAGAGATTGGAGTTGATGCGCTAAAAGTTGAAGGACGGAAAAAATCTAGCGAGTATGTCTTTGAAACGGTAAGTTATTACGACAATATTTTAAAGGGAACACCTAGACCGACAGAAAGTTATAAACTTTTTAATAGAGGATATTCCAAGGGTTATTTTTATTTGGATAACAAACTTATGAATCAAAAGTATTCTTCAAATTTTGGATATTTTTTGGGAGTTAAGCTAGACGAGTCGAATAATTTTAAAATTGACGATGAGTTAATTTTAGGTGACGGAGTTCAATTTGTTGATGAAAATTTTGAGAAGATTTCGGGAGAATATGTCAATAAAAATTATTTTTTTAATGGGAAAAAAAGTTCAAAAAAAGCTAGAAAAAAATGACACGATTTCGATTGGAAAAACTTCCAAAAGGGACAAAATATATTTATAAAAAATTATTCTAAAGAACTCAATGACAAAAATTATTCACAATATAAAAAGTTTCCAAAAGATTTTCTGCCATTGATGCAGAATTTGTTGCCGAAAAAAAGGTAAAAAATTGAAACTTACTTTTGAGATTAAAAATTTGAAAAATGAAAAAATAACGGTCACAAAAGAAAGTGATTTTGTTTTGGATGAAATTGCAAAAAAATGATTTCAAAAAGAGCAAATTGCTGAGAAAATTGCGGAACTTGGCGATACATCATTTGAACTTGCAAATGTTAAAATAATTTATGATGGAAATTCGTTTATTCCATTTAGTGAACTTAAAAATTTAAAAAGATTGTGCACACAAGAGCTTTCTAAAGAGCTTTTAGCGTCTTACAAAAGAGTTGCACCTGAAAAGAGAGAATATGAATTTTTGCAAGAAAAAGTTGTGAAAAAACCTATTTTTTCTGCACTTGTTTCAAATAAAGAACAGGAAAAAGTTTGTCGTGAGCTTGGAATTGCTAAAATTTATAAAAAGCAGTTTGATGTAGCAAAAGAGAAGAATCTTGATAAAATAGAAATAAACACAAATTTGGCATCAAATCTTTATCAAGTTGTGATGGGCGAAAAAAATGGATTAAAAGGGCAATCACTTGATTGGAACTTAAATGTTTTTAACAATTTTACAGTAGAAGTTTTTTCTCAATTTCCAAATTTGGAAACTGTATTTTTGTCGCCTGAACTAAGTTATCGGCAATTGAAAGTTATAAAAACTGACAAAATAAAAAAAGGGCTTGTGATTTATGGTCATTTGAAGGGAATGTATATCGAGCATAAAATTTTTAGTGAAAAGTATAAAGAGCTTGAAGGAGAATTTTATGACAAATATAAAATTGTAAAAAATGATTTAGATAACATTGAGCTTTATTTGAACAAGCCTATGAATTTAATTCCTAAATTGGATGAAATTTTGGAGCTTGGACTTGATGAGTTAAGACTTGATTTTACTTTTTGAGACAGAAGAAGAAATAAAAAAATTATTGAAAGTTTGACGACAAAAAAGTGGGAAATATACTCCGTATGCTTTTTGAACAGGGAGTTTTATAAAAAAATTAAAAAAATTTAAGGAGAAAAAAAGTGGAAATAATAAAAAGACAAAAAAATACTTAGAAAAAAATTATATTTGTTATTGGGAGCTTCTATTTTTTTATTCATTATATTTTAGTAATTTTTATTTAGCATTTTAATACTGTTTGAAATTTTTTTATCTCAAAAAGAATATAAAAAAATATTGAAAGATAGGGCATTAATTATAATTGGAGCTGTTTTAGGATTTTCGATAATAATGTCGCTCTTTTATAAAAAAATATTTTTAGGGCTTGTGGCAATTCCAATATTTCTGTGCCTAATTGTTGGAAGATATTATACTTTGGAAGTTGATGTTGAAGTAAAGCAGGAAATTTTACAGATAATTTCAAAATTTTCGGTAATTCCATTTTTTGTTGGAATTGTTGAATTTATTTTGACAAAAGGAAGAATTGGATATTTTGCATTTTTTAATCCAAATTATTTGGGAAGCGTTATGATGATGGGAGCGATTGTGAATTTATATTTATTTTTTGAAAAAAGAAATAAAAAAAATATTTTGTTTTTTTTCTCAAATATGGCGACAATTTTTTTAAGTGGCTCTCGTTCATCGCTAATTGCAGTAATTTTAGGAATTTTTGTTTTACTTTTTCTATTTTTTTGGATAAAAGATATTTTATCTTTGGAACTTTTGTACTTTTAGTCTATATTTTGGGAGTTTATCTTCATATTTTCCCTTTTCTTCGAATGGATACTTTTGTGGAATATTTTTGGCTGAGAGTGGAAATTGTGCAAATGGCAATTATAGCTTTTAAGAGAACAAATTTTTTGTATGGACATGGAAACTTTTTTTATTACAAGTTCACAAACCATGTCTATCCACATTCGCACAATGCAATTGTAGAGTTTCTTTTTAAGTTATGGACTAATTGGAACAATTTTTACTTTGCGACCGTTTTTTTCAGATATTTATATGAAATTTTGAAAAAAGATAGAAACAATATTTTAAAAATTGCTTTAATAGTTGGAGTAATTTTTCACAATTTGACGGACTTTACAATATTTTGGATTCAGACGGTACTTTTGTTTATAATGATTTCATCGTATGAAGAAGATAATAAAATGATAAAAGGTTATAGAAAAAAATAAAAAAACGAAGAATTAGAGAATTAATTTAAAAAAATTAAAAGAATTATAAGAGACATTGAAAAAAAAATAAAAAAACTAAAATTATAAAATTTTTTTAAAAATAAAAAAACTAAAAAGAATAAAAAAAGAAAATAACAATATTTAAGATAATAAATTAAAAAAACTAAAAAATTAAAATTAAAATTAAAAAAAGAAAGGAAAAAAATAAAAAAATGAGAAATAATATTTATGTAGGATTGGTTCACTATCCTGTGTATAATAAAAATAGCGATGTGGTTGCGACATCGGTTACAAATTTTGATATACACGATATTTCAAGAACTTGTAGAACTTATGATATAAAAAAATATTTTATTATAACGCCTGTTGATGCTCAAAAAGAGCTGACAAGTAGAATTATCGGTTTTTGGACTGAAGGTGATGGAATAGAATTTAATAAAAATAGGAACGAAGCGTTTGAAAATACGGAACTTGAAGATTCTGTGCAAAGTTCGGTTGAGACAATTGAAAAACTTGAAGGGAGAAAGCCAAAAATTATAACAACTTCTGCGAGAATCTTTTCAAATTCAGTTGATTACGATGTTTTGGGAAAAGAGATGATAGAAGACGAAGCACCATATCTTATTTTATTTGGAACGGGTTGGGGACTTACTGATGAAATTATGGATTTGTCTTATAAAATTTTAAAACCTATTCGTGGAAAAACAAAATATAATCATTTGTGTGTCAGAAGCGCAGTGTCAATAATTTTGGATAGATTACTTGGAGAAAATTAAATATTTTTTAAGGAAGGAAAAAAATTAAGGGAAAAAAACTATGGAAAGTAAAAAAATATGAAAAATAAAAATTTAGTTGGAGTCGTTGTTGCGAGTCATAATAACAAACTTGCTGAAGAAATTATTAATTTTGCAAAAGTTTTAAGACAGGAAGATTTTCCAATTGTGAATGGTGGAGATGTTGAAAGGGAAGTTTATGGTACAAATGTAGAAAATATGAAAAATGCAGTGATTTCCGCTGATAGTGGCGCTGGAGTATTAATTTTTGTGGATATGGGAAGTTCAATTTTTAATGCTATGCAAGTGGTAAAAGAATTGGAAGGGGAAGTTGACGCAAGAATTGTTGATGCTCCAATTGTGGAAGGAGTTTTATCGGCTGTCGCAGCAAATTCTTCGGATATGGATTTGGAAGATTTGAGATTGATTGCTGAAGAAAGTAGAAATTTTACGAAATTAAGAAAAGAACTATAATTAATATAATTTAAGAAAGTGAGAATTTTTTGAAAAAAATGGAAAATTTAATTAATATCGGGACAATTGTGGGAACGCATCATTTACGGGGAAGTGTGAAAATTAATTCGATTTTTGAGGAAATTGAGTTAATTAAGGGTGAGAGAGTTTTGCTTGAAAAAGAAGAAATTAAAAAAATTCTTTGTGTAAAAAAATGTGAAACGATTAAATGAAAAAAAGCAATTTTAGATTTTGAAGAAATAAAAAAATATTGACGAAGCTCAGAAATTAAATGGATTTAAATTAAAAAAATAAGAAGAGATTTGCTGCCACAAAAGACGGAAGATGAGTTTTACATAAAAGACTTGCTTGGAATAGAAGTTTTTTTAGACAATGAAAAAGTTGGGGAAATTACAGATGTGATGGAAACTGCTGCACATGAAATTTTGATAGTTGAAGATATAAAAACTAAAAAAGAAATTATGATTCCGTTGATTGACGAATTTGTCAAAAAAATAGATTTTGAAAACGGAAGAGTCGAAGTAAATTTGATTGATGGAATGAGATAGAGATAGAAAGTGAGAAATAATACAATGAAATTTAATGTTTTAACTTTATTTCCGAACTTTTTGAGAAGTATTTATCACAAACTATTTTAAAAAAAGAGCAGTTGATAAAAAAATATAATAGATTACGAAATTATTAATATTCGTGATTATGCAAGAAATAAACACAGTCAAATGGACGATATCCCTTTTGGTGGCGGTGCTGGAATGGTTTTAAAGCCAGAAGCCTACTGGAATTATTTCTATGAAAATTTTGAATATTTTAAAAATGAAAATTCAGAATTAAAAAAACCATATGTAATATTTTTATCTCCACAGGGAAAACAATTAACTCACAAAAAAGTTACAGAACTTTCTCAAAAAGATGAAATTGTACTAATTTCAGGTCGTTATGAAGGACTTGACCAAAGAGTTATTGATAAATTTGTTGACGAAGAAATTTCAATTGGAGATTATGTTTTAAGCAGTGGCGATTTGCCGTCGCTAGTTTTGATGGATTCTGTCATTCGGATAAAAAATGGTGTAATAAAAAAAGAATCTTTTGAAACGGATTCATTTTATAACGGACTTTTAGGGTTTCCGCAATATACAAGACCTGTAGAAATTGATGGAATGGAAGTGCCAGAAGTTTTAAGGAGTGGAAATCATGCTAAAATAGATGAGTTTAGGCAGATGAAGTCGATTGAGAAAACTATTCAAAATCGGAAGGATTTATTTGAGAAAAAGTTAGCTGAAGATGAGGAGTTTTTGAAGTTTTATAGAAAAAAAGTATAAAAAAACTATAAAAAAAATTTAAATAAAAAAATAGAGAATTTAGATAAATTTAAAATTCTCTATTTTATTATTTTATGTGATATAACTATATTTTCAAAAATTTTTTAATAACTTTTTTTCATAATTCCAACAACATCTCTAACTTCATCAACTTTTTTAGTTGCAATTTCTCTTGCTTTTAATGCACCTTTTTTCAATATTTCGTTTACATAATCCATATTTTGCAAAAGTTCTTCTCTTTTTTTCTGAAATGGAGCAAAGTAATCCATAAATTTGTCAAATAATTCAGTTTTTGCGTGTCCGTAACCAAAGTTTCCAGCTAAAAATTTTTCTTTTAGTGCATTTACTTCTTCTTCAGTCGCAAATAACGAATATAGTTTCGTTATGTTGTTATCTGGATTTTTAGGCTCTTCTAATGGCGTAGAATCTGTTACTATGTTCATTATTTGTTTTTTTAGCTGTTTTTTTGATCCAAACATATTTATTACATTTCCGTATGATTTGCTCATTTTATCTCCGTCTATTCCTGGAACTGTTGCCACATTTTCAACTATTTTTTCTTTTGGCAATTTAAAAACTTCTTTTCCGTAAGTTTCGTTAAATTTTATCGCTATGTCCCTTGTTATTTCAACATGTTGCTTTTGATCTTTTCCAACGGGAACTATGTCTGGCGAATAAATTAGAATGTCACTTGCCATAAGTACAGGATAAGTAAATAAACCAACATTTGGTTTTATTCCTTTGGCAGTTTTATCTTTATAAGAATGAGCTCTTTCCAAAAGTCCCATCGGTGTTACATTTGATAAAATCCAAGAAAGTTCTGTGTGCTCAGGCACATCTGATTGTAAAAACAATGTTGATTTTTCAGGGTCAAGTCCCAAAGCTAAATAGTCTAAAATGACATTTATTGTATTATTTTTCAAATCTTCTCCTTTTGGCGAAGATGTAAGTGCATGATAATTTGCCAAAAAATAAAAACCTTCGTATTCATCTTGCAATTCCACAAACTGTTTTATTGCGCCAAAATAATTTCCTATATGCAATACTCCACTGGGTTGAATTCCAGATAAACTTCTTTTCATAAAAAACCTCCATAATTATTTTTTTATTTTATAAAAATATTATAACATTAAAAAAATTTTTTTTTGTAAAAATATTTAAAAAAATAATATTTTTTTACATATTTTTTTGTAATTTATTTTTTTGTATTTTGAAAAAAAGTATTAAAAAAATGTTATACTGTTTTTAAGAATAGAAAACAAATTTTAATATTTTTAAAAGAAAGGAGATTTTTTTATTTTGAAAAGAAAAAAATATGATTTATTTTTTTATATTTTTTTTATTTTTTTCTTATAAATTTAAGTTTTTTTCTGACGAAAAAGGAATTTTTTTGGAAAAATCCGAAAGAAAAATCTTGAAAAAAATTTCTGACGAAAGTGAGAAAAAAATATAAAAGATGTTAAAAAAACATTAGAAAAAGATAATTTAGAAAAAAATTTGAGAAAACAAATTTTTTTGAAAAAAAGAAGATAAAAATATAAACGAAAGAAGCGAAAGTAAAAAAAGTGAAAATAAAAAAAATGAAATACCTCAAAAAGACAAGAAAAATAGGTCTTGCACTTAGCGGTGGAACTGCAAAAGGACTTGCTCACATTGGAATTTTAAAAGTTTTGGACGAGGAAAAAGTGCCTGTGGAATTTGTGACAGGGACGAGTATGGGAAGTATTATTGCGGGAATGTATAGTGTTGGCTACACTCCCAAAGAAATTGAAGAAATTGCAGAAAATATGGACTGGATGAAATTATTTAACGATAAAATTGAGCGACGGAATAAGGGAATTACAAGAAATATGATTGAAGATCAAAATTCAATTGTCTTGCCGCTTGGAAAAAAAGCTATGCCTAAATTGCCAGTCGGCGTAGTTGGAGGAAAAACTGCAAGTCAGCAATTAAATGAACTTTTTTACGGTGCAATTGGAACTGATGACTTTACGAAATTTCCAAGAAAATTTGCGGCTGTTGCGACAGATTTAAATTCTGGAGAAGGAGTTATGATTACAAAAGGTTCGATTGCAACGGCTATTCGTGCGAGTTTGTCGCTCCCTTCAATATTTGCGCCAGTTAGAAGTGGCGATAGACTTTACATTGACGGAGGAGTTGTAAGAAATTTACCTGTGCAGGATTTAAAAGTTCTGGGAGCTGATTATACGATTGGAGTTAATGTTGGAGATGGATTTGTAAAAAGAGATGAGAATAAAATGAACTTGATTGATGTAATAACAGATTCATCAACAATTGCGGGTAGACAGGAAGTTGAGCGTCAAATTAGAATGCTTGATTTGTATATGAAACCAGATTTGGAAAAATTTGAGGCGTACGATTTTTCAAAAGTTAAGGAAATTATTGCAGCTGGTGAAAAAATTGCAAGAGATAATATTGATAAAATAAGAGAATTATCAAATCCTAAACTTTATGATGAGCTTGAAGAGAAAAGAAAAGAGTTTAGAAAAACTTGGACTGACGAGTATAATATAACGAGTATCGACATTGAAGGAAATAAAAAAATATAAAGATAGTTATTTTTAAAAAAATTTTTTTACCGAAAAAAACTTGGAAATATGAATCGGCTTGAAATGGAAGAAATTGTGAATGAAATTTATCAAAATGGGAATTTTACAACGGCATATTACGAAGTGAAAAAAATAATAAACTTGTGATTAATGTTCAAGAAAAAAACCAAGTGATTATGTAACTTTGAATGGAAATATAAATAATGAAGACAAAGCAACTATTAATTTTTGGATTTCAAGGAAATAAAGTTTTTAGGAGATATAAATGCTAGATATTCTTCAAATACGACAGTATCAAATGAATATGGGATTAATAATAGCGTAATTTTAGGAATTGGGAAAGACGAAAAAAAGTGTTAATTCTAGGAAATTTGGATTATAAAAAGAGACATGATTTATAATCAAAAATTTTGGAAATGGATATTATGATTTTGTAAATAAAAAAATTTAGTTTAGAAACTGGAGTTGGATTTCAAATTTCAAAAAATTTATTGCTTTTTGCTGGAGGAGGTTATCAAACTTCAAAAGTTGAAAAAAATCAAGATCAGAGAAAAAATGGGAAAAAGAGATTTCCATTTTTTGAGACAAGTTTGACCTACGACACGAGAAATTCAATTGAGTCGCCAACAAAAGGAATCTATTTTACTTCAAAATACACTTTTTCAAATTCAAAAGATGCGAATTTTAATGCATTGTATCAAACAGGAGAAGTAAATATTCCAGTTGGAGAAAAACTGACATTTACACCAAAAGTTTCATATTTAACAGTAAAAGGGAACGACATACCTGAAACATATGAACCTAAATTGGGTGGAATAAAAACAGAAGATAATTCACTTGAATTTTTTGGACTTCCTGCAGATAAAGTCAGAGGAGAAAGCATATTTGTTGGAAGTGTGAAATTGCAGTACAATATTTCTAAAATTTTGTATGCGGATACGATGTATTCACGAGCTTATATTTCAGATGAAGGTTTTGATTTTGGAAGCAGAAAAAGAGAAAGTTATAAATTTGGATTTGGGGTAAAAACACCGCTTGGACCTGGTTATTTTGGAATAGCGAAAGTTCCTGGAGAAACTTTGCGATACATTTTGAATTTTGGGTATAAACCTCAATAATAAAAAATTTGAATTTTAACACAATTTTGGAGAAGT